>Ga0114979_10001017_pt1 | contig 18660 bp, 6 predicted proteins | sample S_140625_EF_Meta_FD_87315 | JGI IMG/M metagenome (GOLD analysis project Ga0114979, IMG submission 87315) | Freshwater microbial communities from Lake Simoncouche, Canada to study carbon cycling - S_140625_EF_MetaG | ecosystem: Environmental > Aquatic > Freshwater > Lake | place: Lake...
ATATGAAATTACGGAATTGGGTGGTGGTAGAATCTACTTTACATCTGGTAATCAGGATGGTGACTTTAGAATTGGTACGGGTTTAAGTATTAATCAGGCAACTGGTACTCTTGTGGGTAGAACATTTAGTAAATCTCTATTCTCATTAGTAACTCCGTTCTCATTGGCACTACAAATATAAAAAAGAAAAAATAAAAAGAAATGGCAACAGTATTCGTACCTTTAAATCGGTTTCAGTCAGTAATAACAGGATTGACTGGAGAACCTGATGAAATATATACAACACCCGATGGCGTATCATCGATTGTATTATCTTGTCAAATTACAAATAATAGTTTAATAACTCAACCTGTTACTATATTTGTAACATCTAATAAAGAAATACCCGTACCTCAATTTGGGGCAATATACAGCGGTAGTTCATTTGTAAGTTCGTCTGTATCATTATTAAATTTTAGTGGAAGTTTTGCTAGTGCATCTATATTACTTAATTCAAATAGACAATTTTTGAGAAAAGAAATAGCAGCATACACATCATACCAAAATAATTTATCCGAAACTCCATATACTTTTATATCTGACTATTTTGAACAAAATACTTTAGATGATGTTGATGCAATAAAATATGACATAGCTAATAATACAACTATTAGAACAAATAAAGCAGCAAAAGCTTATTTTGACAAGAATGGTGTATCTGCTATAGCCGCAGTTGAATATTCTGCATCTATATTTGCATTAGATTACCTAAAAGTATTATCAAATCAAATTATAAAAAACCAATCTGTAACTGGTTCTACCGATTCACCATTATTATTTCAAAGTGGAGTTACACAATCCGTATTAAGTGGATTTACAAATGGAACGCAATCGGGAATATCAGCATCTATATATGTTGTAAATTCTTTAGTAGATATAATTAAAAAAACTATTGAAGCTCCTGTATTGGTAGAGCAAGCTGCTGTAAGATTGGTTACAAACGTAACAATACCTCCAGCTGATTCATTATCTCCTGTGGTTTCTGGTAAATTAGTATTAGAAGAAACATATGGTTTTATAGTATCCGGCTCAACTGATTTGACCGTAGTTCTTTCTTTGTTAGAAAGTGCGAATGAATAACAATAATATCATTGATTGATATTTATAAGGGATTCTCTATATTTATAACAAAGCTGGGAAAGTAACGCATGGCAATAAGTAATCTATTAACAGGAAGGGTAAGGGTTGTAAGCCCGAAAAATGTAACATCTGATAGGTATGAGTTCCTTGATTTATCTCAAGCTGAACCAAATTTAGGTGTTCCTAACTTTTCTGCATCGTTGACTAGTAATCCAGCAATAGTAATTTCGGATAGCGATGGTAATAGAGGATTTACTAGAATATTAAATTTAGACCAATTTTCAGGCTCATTTAGTGGCTCTTTTCAAGGAGATGGTTCAAAATTAACAAATTTACCCGGAGCTAGATTAATAGCAAGTGGTTCTGCAACCGCATCATTTATTGAAGGAAATTTAAATGTAAATACAAATACAAGAGTTCAGGGAAATTTATATGTTGATAATACAATATATGCAGAACAATTAGTAGTTTCGTATATTTCATCATCTGTAATATATTCATCTGGTTCAAACACATTTGGTAATAAATTAACTGATAGACAACAATTTACAGGTTCTGTATTAGTTAGTTCATCTATTATTGTAAATAATATAACCGCATCCCAATCAATCAGTAGTTCATTTACTGGTTCTTTCTTTGGAGATGGTAGAGATATATTTAATTTACCGCAAGCAACAAGATTAGTAACTGGGTCCGTAACTGCATCTGTAACTCCTAATTTTGGATTTAAAGTAGAATCTGTTGTAAGTGGTTCTGAATTTACTGGTAGCGTTGATATTAGTGGTAGTATATCAGCATCTTTATTTAGAGGAGATGGTAGTGGATTGTTTAATTTACCAGCACTTACTGCAACATTAATAGCAAGTGGTTCGGCAACAGCATCTATATCACCAAATTTAGGATTAGTAGTTAATACATTTTCAACATTTCAATTTGGAGTATCTGCATCAATGTTTAGTGGTAGTGGTAGGGGGTTATTTGATATTCCTCGTTCAGCAATTACCGAAGATTCTCCTAGAATAGCTAGTGGTTCTGTAACGGCATCTATTTCACCAAATTTAGGATTAGTAGTTAATACAACTATTACGGCATCAATGTATTCTGGTTCTGGTAAAGGATTATTTGATATTCCAATTTCAGCACTATCGCAAGAAGTATCTCGTGTTGCTAGTGGTAGTGTAACTGCATCTGTATCTCCTAATTTTGGGTTTGTAGTAATTTCATCAAATAGTGGTTCTCAATTTACTGGTTCTATTTTTGTAAGTGGAAGTGTATCAGCATCATTTTTTATTGGCGATGGTAGTAGATTAACAAATATTCCAGCATTAACAGCAACTTTAATAGCAAGTGGTAGTGTAACTGCATCTGTATCTCCTAATTTTGGGTTTGTAGTAGTTTCACCAAATAGTGGTTCTAGATTTACCGGTTCTCTTTTTGTAAGTGGTAGTGGTATTGAAATATCATCTGGTTCTTTTAGTGGTAGTGGAGAAAGATTGTTTAATATTCCTAAATCAGCAATTTCTAATTTAGATTTATCTAAAATATTTTCTGGCTCATTTACTGCATCTATATCTCCTGATTATGGTTTTACTGTAAATACTCGTTCAACTATTAGTGGTAGTTTAGTTGTATCATCTTCATTTGAAGTATTAGCAACTTCATCAATAAATAATGTTTTTAATGTAACAAATAATGGTTTTGCTGCATATGTTTTTGATGGAGGTGTTGTTGGAACTAATCCAACATTAACTTTAGTAAGAGGTGTAACTTATATTTTTAATTTAAACGCAGCTGGACATCCATTTTATATAAAAACAGCAAATACTACTGGGCCTGGTAGTGCATATAGTACTGGAGTAACAAATAATGGATATGATGTTGGTGTAATAACATTCAAACCAACAATAGATACTCCTAACACACTTTATTATAATTGCCAATACCACTCATTGATGGCTGGGCAAATTAATATTGTTAATGAAATTTTATTACCAAATAGAATTTTATTTGAAGGAAATACAGCAATTAGTGGTGGATTATATGTAAGAGATTATGTAAGAGCAAGAGAATTTACTGGTTCTTTTTCGGGTTCATTTATACAAGGTGATGGTGGTGGGCTATTTAATATTCCTCGTTCAGCATTTACAGGAGATGCATCTAGAATCGCATCTGGTTCAATAACTGCATCGGTTGACCCTTCGTATGGATTTAAAGTTGAAACTGATAGAACTGGTTCTTTATATGGTTCTCAATTCACAGGGTCTGTTGATGTTAGTGGAAGTATTAGAGCATTTGCAGTTAGCGCTTCTTTAATATCTGGTTCATTTTTTGGAGATGGCAGTGGATTAAAAAATGTACCTGCTGATGTATCAACTAAAATTGCATCTGGGTCTGTAACTGCGTCTGTTAATCCTAACTATGAAGGATTTAGAGTAGTATCTGCGGACTTTGGTTCTAGATTTACTGGTTCTTTATTTGTATCAGGTGGTGGTATATTTTTAGAAACTGGTTCATCTTTTTCTGGTAGTGGTAAATTTCTTTATGATATCCCACAATCAGCTTTATCATTTGAATTATTTAGAATAGCAAGTGGTAGTGTAACTGCATCAGTATCTCCCAATTTTGGATTTAAAGTAGAATCAACACAAAATGGTTCTCAATTTACTGGTAGTGTTAAAATAACAGGAAGTTTATTTGCATTTGGAAATATTCAACTACAAAGTGGTTCATCATTTAGTGGTAGTGGTAGAAATTTATTTGATATACCAGCCGCGGCAATTTCAAATTTAGATACATCAAAAATATTTAGTGGTAGTGTAACTGCATCTGTATCTCCTAATTTTGGATTTGTTGTAACATCAGTAGCAAGCGGGTCTGCATTTAGTGGAAGTTTGAATGTTAGTGGAAGCTCATTTTTTAGAATGGGTGTATCCGCATCAGTATTTAGTGGAAGTGGTGCTGGATTGACAGATATACCATTTTCAGCATTATCTCAGGAATTATTTAGAATAGCAAGTGGTAGTATTACAGCATCCGCTATACCTGATTTTGGATTTAAAGTTGAATCTAAAGCAAGTGGTTCTCAATTTACTGGCAGTGTTTCTATAAGCGGAAGTTTATTTGTAAGAGCAATAAGTGGTTCAATACAATTACAATCATCATCTGCATATTATGGTGAAGGAACTTATTTAAGAAATATTCCTAGAAATGCATTAACAGATGATGCATTGATATCTACTGAAATTAAATCAGGTAGTGTAACGGCATCTGTATCTCCTAACTTTGGATTTGTTGTAAAATCAGCACAAAGTGGTTCTCAATTTACTGGTAGTGTAAATATTAGTGGTAGTGTAGATATTAGTGGTAGTTTGCTTGTAAAAAGTGGTTCATTTTTTGTTGGTGATGGTAGATTCCTTAATAATATCACATTAACTAATTTAGCAATAGATTCAACAAAAATATTTAGTGGAAGTGCAACTGCATCTATTTCACCGACTAACGGATTTGAAGTAAATACTCATTCTAGATTTGATGGTAGTTTTATTGTATCATCATCAGGAAGAAATACTCCTGATTATTTAATAGAAACTGTATTTAATGTAACAAATGCTGCAAGTGGTGAGTATCTTTTTACTGGTGCAATAAGTGGTTCAAACTCAACATTAACTTTAGTAAGAGGTGTAACATATACATTTAATATAAGTGCAAGTGGGCATCCATTTTTAATAAAAACAAATTTATCTCTTGGTACTGGTAATCAATATACTACTGGTGTTACAAATAATGGTACAGATGCTGGTGTAATTACGTTTACGATAGCAGGAAGCGCACCAGATACACTTTATTATAATTGCCAATATCATACTAGTATGAGAGGTATAATTAATATAGTTGATGCTATTATAATACCTGCTGAAATTAAATTTATTGGCAATACCCTTATAAGTGGTAGTTTAAAATTACAATCAACAATTACCGCATCAATGTATTCTGGTTCTGGTAAGGGATTATTTGATATTCCACAAGCTGCTTTATCTGGGGATGCGTTTAGAATAGCAAGTGGTAGTGTAACTGCATCTGTATCTCCTAATAAGGGGTTTATTGTTGAATCATTTGTAAGTGGTTCATCATTTAGCGGCAGTATATTAATTGATTCTTCTTCTTACATATATTCTTTAGGTACTTATTTAAGACAAATTCCTAGAGCAGCATTAACGGAAGATGCATTAGTATCATCAGAAATTAAATCAGGTTCAGTAACCGCATCAGTAGCACCTGATTATGGATTTAGAGTAATAACTCCATTCTCATCTTCAATTAATGAATCTGGTTCATTTAGTACTCAAATTGGTTCTAGATTTACTGGTTCTATATCTTTGAGTGGAAGTATTTATATTAATGATAATAGTGGTGGATTATTTATAGAATCATCTTCATTTATATATGGAAGGGGTACATATTTAAGAAATATTCCTCGGTCTGCATTAACCGATGATGCATTAATATCTACTGAAATTAAATCAGGCAGTGTAACGGCATCTGTTTCTCCTGATTTTGGATTTAAAGTTATAACTCCATTTACTGGTTCTCAAATTGGTTCTCAATTTACTGGTAGTGTTGATGTAAGTGGTTCGGTAAGAGCATTTGCATTTATAGGAGATGGGTCACAAATAACAAACGTGCAAGCTGCAGCATCACCTTTAATAGCAAGTGGTTCTGCAACGGCATCTGTAACAAGTGGGGAACAATTTATAATAACAACTGCAAAAACAGGTTCTCAAATAGGTTCTCAATTTACTGGTTCAATTGAAGTTAGTGGAAGTATTACAGCAAAAGATTTTATATTCGGAGATGGTAGATATATTACAAATGTAGTAGCTGCAGCAGCTCCTTTAATATCAAGTGGTTCTGTAACGGCATCGGTTCAAAGTGGTAATACATTTATAGTAACAACTGGTGTGACTGGTTCAGCTATTGGTTCTAGATTTACGGGTTCTATTGATGTAAGTGGTAGTATTAAAGCATTTTCATTTATTGGAGATGGTTCTCAATTAACAAACGTACAAGCATCAGCGGCACCATTGATAGCAAGTGGTTCTGCAACTGCATCGGTAGCAAGTGGTAAAATATTCCAAGTAAAAACAAATTCAGTATCCGGTTCTTATTATGGTTCTGAATTTACTGGTTCTGTAATTATTAGTGGTTCAATATCATCATCTCGTTATGATGGTGATGGTGGTGGACTATTTAATATTCCAGCATCAGCATTACAGGACCTTGAATTAAATAAAATTATTTCTGGATCTGGTAGAGCAATTGTTTCTCCAACTATATTAGATGTAAACGTACCAATAACAGCAGCACTTTACATAGGTGATGGTGGTGGATTATTTAACATTCCTGCGAATGCATTACAAGATTTGAAATTAGACAGAATTATTTCTGGTTCTGTACAAGCTCAAATTTCACCAAACTTAGGATTACAAATTGGAACTAGAACATTTGTATCTGGTAACTTAAGTGTTAGTGGTGGATTATTTGTTACTGGTGGTAATGTTATAGCAGCAAGTGGTTCAACCTTTATTGGAGATGGTAGTGGGTTATCTAATATTAATATAGCTAACTTATCATTTGAAACATTTTTATTAAAGAGTGGAAGTGTAACAGCATCTATTTCACCCAATAAAGGGTTTGTAGTAAATACATCTTCTTTTGTTTGGGGAGATTCATATGTTGATAGAAATTTAAGAGCAAATACAATAACTGGTAGTAGTTATATTTTTTCTCCATTAGTTAGTAGTTCGTTATTAGGTACATATAAATTCCAAGGAGTAGGACCAACTGCATCAGCACAATACGATATATTAAGATACAGTGAAACACAGGGTTATTATATTCCTCAACCTGAAACTTCAATAACTGAAACTGTAGGTTTTAGTAATGTAAGTGATTTGACTGTTATACATAATTTAAATATTTTGTATCCAATAGTTCAGGTATACGCAACTGGTTCAGAAGACCAGATTATGGCTGGTACAATTAAATCTATTGATAAAAATACAATACAAATTAAATTTGCTGGATTAACATCTGGGCATGCTGTAATTGGTAGTGGTGGTTCATTGATAAGTGGAACTATTACTGGTGATAGAGTATTTGGAACTGTACTATCAGCATCACATGCAGATGTTGCTGAAGTGGCAAATTCACTTGTTGGATTTAATTCTGCATCATTAGCAGCATTGGGTGATTTACAAAACTTTGTAAAAAATTCTCAAACATCATCAATGGCGGTGTTTAGTGCAGTAAGTTCTTCTTACGCATTAACCGCATCATATGCATTAAATGCAGGAGCTGGCGGTGGTACTCAATTATTTATATACCAAACCAGTTCATTGGTAAAATCTGCAGTAGGAAAAATTAATTTTACCGGTTCTGGTGTTAGTGTGATATCTTCTGGTTCAGATGGTGTATTAGTAACAATATTAGGTGGCGGTGGTGGAAGTGGTGCTGGTGATTTACTTAGTTCACAAACTTCTTCAATGTTAGTTGGAACTGCATCTTTAGCATTTACAGCATCTTACGCAATGTTTGCATTATCATCTGGTAATACTGATACGGCATCTTTCTTACAAATTAATTCAAATAGTACAATAAATGCAAACTTAACAATAAGTGGAAGTTTGGGTGTAAGTGGTAGTATGTTATTAAATTCACTACCAACTGGTTCATCTGATAATGTTGTTATTTGGAATGATGTAACAAAAAAATTAGAAAGAAGAAATATAGCAGCTGCAGTTGGTTCGTCTGGTACAGCGGGAACATCTGGGATTAGTGGTACTAATGGCACATCGGGAACTTCTGGAAGTAGTGGCACATCAGGAACTTCTGGTACAAGCGGCACATCAGGCTCCAATGGTTCATCAGGAACTTCTGGCACAACGGGTACATCAGGAACTTCTGGTACAAGCGGCACATCAGGAAGTAGTGGCACATCAGGAAGTAGTGGCACATCAGGAACTTCTGGCACAAGTGGTACAAGCGGTACATCTGGAAGTAGTGGCACATCTGGAAGTAGTGGCACATCGGGAACTTCTGGTACAAGCGGCACATCTGCAACATCAGGAACTTCTGGTTCAAGCGGCACATCAGGAACTTCAGGAACAACCGGCTCACATGGTACATCAGGAACTTCTGGTACAAGCGGTACAAGCGGCACATCAGGAACTTCTGGCACATCGGGTTCATCTGGAACAAGTGGCACTACGGGTTCATCGGGCACAAGCGCAACTTCTGGTACGAGTGGCACCTCAGGAACTTCTGGCACATCGGGAACAAGCGGTACGTCTGGAAGTAGTGGCACATCAGGTACAACTGGTTCTGATGGCACATCCGGTACGAGCGGTACATCGGGAACTTCTGGGTCAACTGGTACAGGTGGTACATCGGGAACTGCTGGCACAAGTGGCACATCAGGAACTGCTGGTACATCAGGGGTTAGTGGAAGTTCAGGAACTTCTGGTAGTGGTGGCTCATCAGGAACTTCTGGCACAGCAGGTAGTGGAGGCTCGGCAGGTACATCTGGCAGTGGAGGTTCAAGTGGCACAAGCGGTACATCAGGAACTTCTGGTTCTGCTGGAGAAGCAGGTTCATCAGGAACTTCTGGCACATCAGGAACTTCTGGTAGTAATGGTTCTGCTGGTACATCTGGGTCAACTGGTTCATCGGGAACATCAGGAACTTCTGGTAGTAATGGTTCTAATGGCACATCGGGAACTTCAGGAACGTCTGGAACAGATGGCACATCGGGAACAAGCGGCACCTCAGGAACTTCTGGCACATCGGGAACAAGCGGCACCTCAGGAACTTCTGGCACATCAGCAACTTCTGGAACATCGGGAACTTCTGGTACAAGCGGCACTTCGGGAACTTCTGGTACAACGGGTTCATCGGGAAGTTCTGGCACATCAGGAACTTCTGGTAGTAATGGAAGTAGCGGTACATCAGGCACAAGCGGAAGCGCTGGTTCAACGGGCTCAACAGGAACTTCTGGCACATCGGGAACTTCTGGCACATCAGGAACTTCTGGTTCAGATGGTTCATCAGGAATCAATGGTTCTAGTGGCTCAGCTGGGTCATCTGGCTCGGGCGGTACATCTGGTTCAGCTGGGTCATCTGGTTCAACAGGAACTAATGGAACGTCTGGAACATCAGGTAGTGGAGGCTCGGCTGGTACGAGTGGCACATCGGGAACTTCAGGAACTGATGGTTCAACAGGAAGTGCTGGCACATCAGGAACTTCTGGCACAAGCGGTACAAATGGTTCTGCTGGTACATCAGCAATAGATGGGACTAGTGGTACTTCTGGCACGAATGGGACTAGTGGCACAAATGGTTCTACGGGTACAGCAGGTTCTACGGGCACTGCTGGTACAAGCGGTACAACTGGTTCTCAAGGTACATCTGGCACAACGGGCTCTTCTGGTATAAATGGCACTTCTGGTACAAATGGTTCTTCTGGCACAAATGGCAGTAGTGGTACTGATGGTTCTACGGGTACAGCAGGTTCTACGGGCACTGCTGGCACAAGTGGTACAACTGGTTCTACGGGTACATCTGGCACAACGGGCTCTTCTGGTATAGATGGTACATCTGGCACAAATGGCAGTAGTGGTACTAATGGTTCAACGGGAAGTGGAGGCACTTCAGGAACTAATGGTTCAACAGGAAGTGCTGGCACATCAGGAACTTCTGGTACAAGTGGATTAGATGGAACTTTTTTTGGAACGAATGGTATATCAGGAAGTAATGGTACTTCGGGAACTTCAGGAACTGATGGTTCAACAGGAAGTGCTGGCACATCAGGAACTTCTGGAACTAGCGGTTCTTCTGGATTAAATGGTACATTTTTTGGAAGTAGCGGTATAAGCGGTAGTAATGGCACAAGTGGAAGTAGTGGTACAAATGGTACAACTGGCACAGCCGGTTCATCGGGTAGTAGTGGAGTAAGTGGTACATCTGGATTAGATGGAACTTTCTTTGGTTCATCAGGAACTTCTGGAAGTAGTGGAACTTCTGGATTAGATGGAACTTCTGGATTGGACGGAACTGGTGGCACTTCAGGAACTTCAGGAACATCTGGCACATCTGGATTAGATGGAACTTTCTTTGGAAGTAATGGTACATCAGCAACTTCTGGCACAAGCGGTATATCAGGAACGTCTGGTTCAACTGGCACTGCCGGCACATCAGGAACTTCTGGAACTAGCGGCTCTTCTGGATTAAATGGAACTTTCTTTGGAACTAATGGTACATCAGGAAGTAGTGGCACATCAGGAACTTCTGGCACATCAGGAACTTCTGGCACATCAGGAACTTCTGGGTCATCGGGATTGAATGGTACATTCTTTGGTTCTTCTGGTACATCAGGAACTTCTGGAACAAATGGCACAAGTGGCTCAACAGGAACTGCTGGCACTTCAGGAACTTCTGGCACATCTGGAACAACTGGATTAGATGGAACATTCTTTGGTAGTAGTGGTACATCTGGCGTAAGTGGTACAACAGGAACTGCTGGCACTTCAGGAACTTCAGGAACTTCTGGTACAAGTGGTAATGGAACTTCTGGGTCATCTGGTAGTGGTGGTACATCAGGTTTAAATGGTACATTCTTTGGAAGTAGTGGTACAAGTGGATTGCTTGGTTCAACTGGAGAATCTGGTACATCAGGAACTTCTGGAACAACTCCTCCAAACTTTACTTCTGGTACTTCTGGAAGTGGTGGAAGTGGTGGAACTTCTGGATTAAATGGTACATTCTTTGGAAGTAGTGGTACAACAGGTACTGCAGGTAGCGCTGGTACATCTGGTACATCATTTTACGGAGTAACATCAGGAACATCAGGAACATCAGCACTTGGATTTACATCTGGTACTTCTGGAACTGCTTCAATTAATACATCTGGTACTTCTGGATTTGCATCTTTAAGTGGAGTTACCGATAATGGAGTTCTTACTTTAGAAGGTTCATCTCCAAATGTAAGAGTTGAAGATAATATGACATTTGATGGTACTAGATTATCTATAACTGGAAATATATTATCTTCTACATATATAAGTTCTACAACATTTAGAGAAACATATTCAGACCAGGGAACTGGTGGAAGTGTAACGTTTGATTTATCAACAGCAAATAATTTTAGAAGACAATTTAATGGTACTGCAACAATATCATTTAGTAATGTACCCGCATCAAACGCATTTGGATTTACTTTAGTTTTAGTTAATGCTGGGGCATATTCAATTACATGGCCTTCTATTAAATGGGCTGGTGGAACAACCCCTATACTTACTTCGTCTGGAACGGATGTTATAGTTATTTATACTTATAATGGTGGTACAACATATTATGGTTTTGTAACGGGTAAAAATTTAAGTTAATAAAGTTATGGGAATATTTAGAAGATTAGTAGAATCAGATTCATCAGCAGTTTTTCCGTTTGTATTTAAAGTAACAACAACTTCAGCAAATACTATATTTACAACTCCATTAGTTGATTTTGGAGGACTTGCTCCCAGTTTAATAATAAGTTGGGGAGATGGAACTGCAAATTCTCCTTTAATAACTGCAAGTAATTCTGTAGATAGAATACATACATATGTAACCCCCGGAACTTATACAATTACTATAAGTGGATTTATGCCTGGGTTTGTTGTAAATAATAATACAGCTATTAGAACTCTTATTACTGAATTAGTTCAATGGGGTATTGTTGGTTTAAGAACTGTAAATTTTTATGGTTGTTTAAATTTAACAGCAATACCTGGAAATGCCTCTTTAAGTGGAGTGGGTGGATATACTGGATTATCTGAAGTACTTAATTTTACTAACTTTATGAATGGTACTAGAATATCATCAATACCATCAGATATATTTAATTATTCTCCAAATGCAACATCATGTAATAGTGCATTTTCATCAATACCAACAATAACAACAGTACCAACTGGATTATTTAATAGTCTACCATTGGTAACATCTTTTGCATCTTGTTTCTTTGCATGTTCTGCACTAACAACAGTCCCATCTACATTATTTGATTTAAATACAAATGTAACAACTTTTTCTGGTACATTTAGAAATTGTAGAGCATTAACAAATGTCTTACAATTTACAAATAACACAAATGTAACAACATTTACTAATTTATATAATATGAGCTCAGCAACAAATGCTTTAGTTGGAACTGCGCCTGAACTATGGAATAGAATCCCAACGCCAGCTGGAACTGATGCATTTAATAATTGCTTTGGTTTAACAAACTACGCATCAATACCTGTAAACTTTAAATAATATGTACTTACGAATTATAGATGAAACAATAAATTATCCTTATAGTATTCCTCAATTGAGAGCAGCATTTCCAAATGTAAGCTTACCAGCTGAATTAACTGATGCATCTTTAATAGAGTGGAATATGTATGTAGTTACACCAACTCCAATACCAAATGATTACACAAAAAATATTATCGAAGGAACTCCTGTTTTAACGAATGGTGTATATTATCAAAATTGGATTCAAACCAATGCATCACAAAGTGAAATAGATTATAGATTAGAAAATCAATGGTTTATTATTAGAGATACTAGAAATCAATTATTATCTGAATGTGATTGGACACAATTATTCGATATCTCATCTGAAACAAAAGCAATTTGGGCTCAATACAGACAATCTTTAAGAGATATTACATCTCAAACTAATCCATTTAGTATAACTTGGCCTGTGAAACCTTAAAAGGAAAATAGTTTATATTTATACCTATAACAAAAGTATATAAATATAAATGATTATACACAGTCCTATATTTTCTGGCTCAATAACTCAGGCTTCATCTGCTTACGCAAGTTTAAGTGGTTCATTTACCGGTTCTTTAACGGGTTCATTTAAGGGTACAATTGACGTACAACAAGCATCATTTGCTAACTTAGATATAACCAATAAATTATCTGTTAGTGGTTCTATAATTATGACAGGTTCAATGAATCTGACAGCTGGCGCGTATTTAGTTGATGGTGTAAGTGTATTAGATTCAGCAATAGCTTTTGCAATAGCATTAGGATAAAAAAATAAAAAGAAATGGCAAACGCATTCAAAAATAGTATTACGGGTTCTGTTGGAACAAATGGTGTGAAAGTATATGAAACACCATTGGGAACATCAACAACAATTATTGGAGTTAATATAGCAAACTCTGTATCACAAAATATATCAGTAAGTGTGATGATGAGAGATACTTCTGGAAATAAAGCTGTTTATTTAGTTAAAGATTCATTAGTAATGCCTGGTAGCTCAAATGTATTGATTGGTGGAGAACAGAAGTTGGTATTAGAAGCAACTGATTTTATTTCGGTAACATCATCGTTAGCAAATTCAGCAGATGTAATTGTTTCAGTTTTGGAAATAACATAAAGTTTTAGATAATGGAGTATTTGGGTAACAATCCTAATGGTTTGAATCAACTAAGCTCAAGTTTAGTTTCGTTGTTTGTAAGTGGTAGTAAAATAGTAAACTTTTCATCCGAATCGGTGAATGTAGTTGGTAATTTTAGTGCGTCTGGTATTCAAACAAATTTAATTGGTTCGCCAACAAATTCAATACAAATAAAAGCTAATGTAATTGTTAGTGGGTCTATATCCGCATCTTTATTTCAAGGTGATGGTAGTGGATTAATAAATATAAACGCATCATCGATTGGTGATATATACAGAATCAAATCAGGTTCTACAATAGCATCAATATCTCCAAATAGAGGATTAGAAGTAAATACTGGTGTTAGTATAAATGATTTTTTAATAGTAACTGGTAGTGGTATTTTTAAAGGAGATATAAGTGTAGCTGGAAAGATTACAACAACTGAATTATTTGCAACATACATTTCATCATCAATAATTTATGTAACTGGTTCAAATAAATTTGGTGATAATGTTTCTGATAGACAAGAAATTACTGGTAGTTTAAATATAAGTGGCTCAATATTTGTTGGTGGAGAAACGATACCAACTGATAATACAACAAACGAAGTATTAGTTCTTAATACAACAACAGGAAGAATTAGTAGAAGATTTGCAGCTGCAACTTCTGGTACATCGGGTACATCAGGAACTTCTGGCACATCAGGAACAAGCGGCACATCAGGAACAAGTGGTACATCGGGAACTTCTGGCACAAGCGGCACATCGGGAAGTAGTGGTACATCGGGAACTTCTGGCACAAGCGGCACATCGGGAAGTAGTGGTACATCAGCAACCTCTGGCACATCAGGAACTTCTGGAAGTGGAGGCACTTCAGGAACTTCTGGTACAAGCGGCACATCAGGAACTTCTGGTACACGTGGTACGTCTGGTACATCAGGAACTTCTGGCACATCAGGAACTGCTGGCACATCTGGCACATCGGGAACTTCTGGATTAGACGGAACTTCGGGAACTTCTGGAACTCGTGGCACATCGGGAACAAGCGGCACATCAGGAACTTCTGGAAGTGGAGGCACATCGGGAACTTCTGGTACATCAGGAACTTCTGGCACATCAGGAACTTCTGGTTTAGATGGGACGTCTGGCACATCAGGAACTCGTGGCACATCGGGAACAAGTGGTATAAGTGGTACGGCAGGAACGTCTGGCACATCAGGAACTTCTGGCACATCAGGAACTTCTGGAAGTGGGGGTACATCGGGTTTAACTGGAGCTGGTGGAGGTAGTGGAAGTTCAGGAACTTCTGGTAGTGGTGGCACTTCGGGAACTTCTGGCACAAGCGGTACGAGTGGTACAAGCGGTACATCTGGGTCATCTGCATCTGCTGGTAGTGGTGGTACGGCTGGTTCATCGGGAACTTCTGGCACATCAGGAACAAGCGGCACCTCAGGAACTTCTGGTACAAGTGGCACGAGCGGTTCATCAGGAACTTCTGGAGCTAGTGGTACGGGAGGCTCATCGGGAACTTCTGGTACATCTGGCACGAGTGGTATAAGCGGCACATCAGGAACTTCTGGCACATCTGGTACATCGGGAACTTCTGGACAAGGTGGTGGTACAAAATATAATTTCTCAACAACAATAACTGATTCTGACCCTGGTAATGGTATAGTACAATATAATAATGCTACAATAGGTTCAGTAACTTTTTTATATATAGATAATTTAGACCAATTAGGTAATACACAAACTGCTTGGTATGATACATGGGATGATAGTACAACATTAACTGCTAGAGGATATATAATTCTTTCTAGTAGAGATAATGGAACTACTAATAATACATTTAGAATTACGGGAGCTGTAACTGCAGGTGTTGGATATTATAAAATACCTGTTGTTTATGTAGCAGGTTCAATTCCTACAAATGGTGCACAATTAATTGTAGGCTTTTCAAGAACAGGAGATACGGGAACATCAGGAAGTGCTGGCACATCGGGAACGAGTGGCACATCAGGAACTTCTGGCACCTCAGGAACTTCTGGAGCTAGTGGTACTAATGGCACATCGGGAACATCTGGTACGAGTGGCACTTCAGGAGCTAGTGGCTCCAATGGTACATCGGGAACTTCTGGCACAAGCGGTACATCAGGAACTTCTGGCACAAGCGGTACATCGGGAACAAGTGGAACATCAGGAGTTAGTGGAAGCTCAGGAACTTCTGGAGTTAGTGGCTCAAATGGTACATCGGGAACTTCTGGCACAAGCGGCACATCAGGAACTTCTGGCACAAGCGGCACATCAGGAACTTCTGGCACAAGCGGTACTTCAGGAACTAGCGGCACATCCGGAGTAAGTGGTAGTGCTGGTACTTCAGGAACTAGCGGCACATCGGGAACTTCTGGTACAAGTGGCACATCGGGAAGTAGTGGTAGTAGCGGTTCATCTGGGTCTTCTGGTAGTAGTGGTTCATCAGGAACATCTGGCACATCTGGCACATCTGGCACATCAGGAACTTCTGGTACACGTGGCACATCCGGAACTTCTGGATTATTATCATTGACAGGTACAACTGTAAATGGTGTAATTACATTAGCAGCAAGTGGAGCACCAAATGCAAATGTAAATGCAAATTTAACATTTGATGGTAGTACATTGGCAGTAACTGGTAACGCTACAATTAGTGGTGACCTTACTGTAAGTGGTACAACAACATATATTAATACAACAACTTTAAATGTAGGTGATAATATTATTACACTTAACGCAGATATTGGAGCATCAACTACACCAACTGAAAATGCTGGTATAGAAGTTAAGAGAGGAACTCAAGCTACAAAACAATTTTATTGGAATGAAAGTGGATTAAGATGGTATCATGATGCAGATACTTATGTAGCTGGTAATGTAGTATTGACTGGTACATTGGATACTGGGCAGGGAGCAACTGAAGTTTATTTAATGAATCAAAATGTTCGTACATCAGATGCAGTAACATTTGCTGGTGTAACAGGAACAGCATATTTTGATGCACAATCAAGTAGTGGATTTAGAATAAGGAACGCAGCTGGTAATGCAAATGTTGGTGGATTTACTCGTAGAGGATTATGGGAAGGTAATGCAAACTATGACCCTGCTGTGTGGGCTGAAACTGGATATGGTTTATATTTTTATACTAATGGAAGTGCTACTATAAAAACTTATATAGATACAAGTGGTAATTTAATTAGTAACAACCCAATATATTTTACTAACTATCTTTATGGTAATAGTAAAAGAGCATTAGATACAAATGATTCTTATTTAAGATTAAATCAAAATAACGATTTTACTTCTGGTACTTATACTCCATACAACTTTAGAGCAGATGGTACAATATATGTTGGTGGTGTAACTTATTATATTAATAGTGGTACATCTAATTTAAACTCATTGGGTTTGGTTGGAACAATTATATACAATCATAATGGTACATTAATATCAACTCCATTTATGACTGATTCAATTGGTACAAACGCAAGTTATGGTGCTTATATTGGTTCGAATGTTGGTGGTACTTATTACGTTTATGGTAATGGTACATTTAATAATAATGGTACAATTACTAGATTAGCAATTTATGGATATAATACGACTGGTAATTTATACGCATCTCAATTTATAGATGCAGATAATACTGGTTATTATTTAGACCCAGCTTCTACTTCTAATTTAAACGTATTAAGAACTCAGCAAGTAACAACTCCATATCATAGTTTAACATCTGGATTTATAGCATATAATACAACGGGCGCAAATGGTTGGTTAATTACAACAAATATTGATTATAATACTTTCAATATGCCAACGGTTATTATTGAAGGTTATGCATATGGTAATGGAGTACCAATTCATTTAGAAATTGTTTGGTACGCATATGCAGGGGGTTGGACAAATCAATCATTTACGAATTTAGGAAACTGGGACCCTGGTACTATTAGAATTGGTACAAATGGTAGTGGTAAAGTATGTATTCACTTAACAAATAACATATATTATGGAAGATTTAATGTAAGGTGTATTTACGACCAAGGTTCATCATATTTAGAAGGATGGACTATATCAGATACTACATATACTGGTTTAAGTAGATTAGCAACAATCCCACAAGTTGGTTTAACTACAAACATTAGTGGTACTGCTGGTTCTGAAACTTTGCAAACAGTAACTAATAGAGGTAATAGTACAACAAACGGAATTTATTCACCTATTTATTATGATAGGGATAATACTGGATATTATTTTGATGGTGCATCGGATTCTCAATTCAATACGGGAACTTTTCAGGGTAGAATGAAATATTCAAATTACCTTGTTAGTAATAATAATGGTGGTTTGATGGGAGATTATAACATCAATGGTACTGCTTCAAAAGTAATTTGGACTATTGGTGAAAGCTGGCCAATTGGTAATATGTACGGATTGGGTTATGAATACGGAAGTGGATATGACCATCACTTAGCAATGAGAAATAATGGTACAACTTATTCTCGTATAGGTTTTAGTGGTGGTATGTATATTAGTGGTGATATTATAGCAAGTAGTATTTCATATGGTTACTCATCTATGAGAGCACCAATATTCTATGATTATAATAATACAGGATACTATGCAGATTTCGCAGATACTGGTACATCAATAAATGTGGCAGGTTCTGTAAACCATGCAACATATAACAAATCAGCAACTTTAGTAAACGCAAGTGGTACTGCATCTTCTGGAGCAGCAATAGCAATTCAGCAAGTAACTGCGGAAGGATGGACTGCAATATTCGCAGATTTTGAACCTTATACTGGATGGGGAATATATCATGATAATCCCTCAAATACATTTGGAATTACTGCGGAAGATTCTACTAACAACTTAAGAAGTTACACAGTACCTTCTAGATATAGTGGTAATAGAACTGCATATGAAAAAATAAGATTTGAGCAAAGTAGTGGACATCTTTACGTTGGTGGTAATACATACGCATCTGCATTCTACGATAGAAACGATACTGCATTTTATTTAGACCCTAATGGC
>Ga0114979_10001019_pt1 | contig 18647 bp, 17 predicted proteins | sample S_140625_EF_Meta_FD_87315 | JGI IMG/M metagenome (GOLD analysis project Ga0114979, IMG submission 87315) | Freshwater microbial communities from Lake Simoncouche, Canada to study carbon cycling - S_140625_EF_MetaG | ecosystem: Environmental > Aquatic > Freshwater > Lake | place: Lake...
ATCTTTCATTGCTAACTTTGTCTTCTATTTTAACTTTATTTAACTAAAACAACCTTTTTTTTTCTCTTCCCATCCCTCTTTTTACAGCCACCATATTATCTTCTCTTTTGATGTAGCACTCTCTTTTAGTTTTGTCTCGTCAACAGTTTCATCCATGATGTCGCGTATCATTTCTTTATATCTCACCGCATGGGATTTCTCTTCCGACTCCCCTTTTGCCACAAATCCGTCGCCCGATTTTACTATCACATAATTGCCACAAATATAATAGACATCCGACAAAGATAAATCTTTGAATTCAATGTTTTTTGTTCCTAAATATGTAATCTGTTTATACAGATCTAGTGCAATCGATTCCACTGTATGATAATCCAACCCCGACTTTACAAAGCACTGAATATTATCCGCATTCTCTACCTTCATTTGATTTATATAATCAGTCAATGACGATGTTACCAAAGTATGTTCGGAATCATCTATAGTCAATTTTAATACAACCGTTGAGTTACCTGGTGTCGGTTCTACAGATTCTTTCGATTGGGTGGGTTGTGGTGGAACATATATAGTTTGCAACGTATCTTCATCTATTTCTGTACTTGTACTTGTATTCGATGATGTAGCGTCAGGAGATGCCACTTTTTCCACAGAATGAAATAGCCCATGCACCATTGCATAAGGTCCACTTATTTTATCTCCACCGAGCTGTTTCGTGTCGGCAATATGATTTCCATCATTGTCAAACGATACAATATCATCATCCTCTTTGGATGCCGGTGTCGCCGTTCTTGATAAAGTGGAATCTTTCGGTTCATTTGCTGCATGTAATGTAAAGCCAAATATATGAAAATACTCGGCATCATAAATCTCTGCTAGAGGAATGGCCGCATCGGACTTCCATTCCAACTCGATGAGAATTGTTGGTACATCATCTTTTTTTATAACACGCACCATTACAAGAATAAATATTATATGTAATGGTGTTATTTTATTATGGTTTATCCACAAATAATTCATTCCATTGATTCATCGTTTCGATCGAAATCTGCGGCAATGTTGGATGTGCTTCCCAAAAATATCTGCAAAAAGCCCATTCAAAATCATAGTCATCGGGGTACAGATGAGAATAGGTATCCAACAATGTCTTTGCGTTTGTAGGCAACAACAAATGATGATTCCATTTCGGCAAAACATACGCCAACTGTACTTGTTGACTAAACGGGGTCATTGTTTCCAAAGACCGAAAAAATGGTGCAGGTTTCATTATCGATAATTCTGCATAAAGATCCGTCAATAAGGGCGGATATTCATAGTGATATTTCCACTTCCAATCGGGACAATCTACTGTATAATATCGATATACCCATGCCAAACCTTGTATGTAATTCTTTGCAATGGTTTCTATTGATTCTGTCATGCGTTCGCCATCATCTATATGAAATAATTTCTTATAATATCGCGTTTCCCAGCCATGTTCTTTGGGACAAATATACTCTTCCGTTTGTCGCAATATAACGGGCACATTTTGAATGAGGTCTTCACGCTCCTTTTCGGTAGATTCGGGCCATTTTTTGCTATTCCATTTTTCGCGTGTTTTGTATTCATTCAGAATAAGAGTATACTCCATCTTGGCCAATTCCTCGATAAATAGCGTTACCCACTTCCATTGAATATCGCCATCGGCGGAAATAAAGGTTCGGTCCTCGTACTTGCCAATCCATAAACGATACCCATCCATCAATACTTGTATTCCCTGTGTTCGAATATTCAGTGCCGGAAAATGTGGTAAAAAATCATTTCCCAAGAAAAAACACAGAAACACATAATCATAGACACGCATATCATTGGGATACTTGCAGTCCATTTCCAACAAAATAGACTCTTTCAATGCGCCAATATCCATAAAATAAAAGGGTACCGTGGCTTTTGGGTCTCTGACGATTTGACCAAATTCAGGGGCTTCGCGAAAAATATACAAATGTTGAAACAAGGCACAATGGAAAATCGAAAGCATAATTAGGTCGGAATCCAATCCATAGACAGCAGCATTGTCATTCAAAAAAGTGGTCGAATTTCGCCGGATATACTGAAACAGTTTATGTTCTCCTTCGCCGCACTCATTCGAGGTCGATATCAATATACTCTCTATATTATTTTTTTTTTCGGCGCCTACAAAATGAGCATGGATGCGCTTGGCTAACGTATCCATAAATATGGTACCTGGTGTGATATTTGATGTATTCCACAAGGGAGTCGACGCACAATTAGTAGTACCGACAGAATAGCCCGACTTGTATCTGCGTTTTCTCTGTTGTTCCATTTTTGCATAAGGCGCTACTCCGTCAAATGCAATAAAAAGTGTCTTGCTAGGTTTCACGAGAGAGATGTGAGCATCGATTTTTTTTAGTACACCGGCAATAATCGCATCTTCAATGTTACCTCCAGCTAAGCCATTGCTCGCTTTATGATTTCGCTCCAATTCATAATAGGTATCATACACGATCGAATTACAGTCCATAAACAAATGATCTATGTGTATGTTGGATTTCGCAAGCGCTTGCAAATTGCGTATAATATTAGAATAATTTTTAATAATATACGAAAAGTAACTCGGTATACCCATGTCTTTGTCTAGCGTTATAGATTCATACAACGGTATGTTTATATCATTTTTCATACTAACATATTGCGAAATATTATCCATTTTAATTCTTTGCACAATATAAAGTATCTTTTCTTGGTATGGAAATTTTACAAAATTCTTTTGTCAAGGAAGACGATATCTCCAATTTTTTACAATTTGTAAACAGAAAAACTGAAAAATTAAAAAAAATTATTAAAAATACTATTTTTTCAATCAATAATTACAAAAAAAGCGAAATGTTTAGTAATAACGATGCAAATATTTGTATTTCAAGATTGAACAATTTATACATAAAAATAACCAGCGATCTTGAGGTGATAGAACCGTTGACGACAATCTCTTTCGATATTCATCCTCACATTTCAAAGATTCAGGAATGGTCTGATTTATTATTAAAAATCATTTCCGTATATGGCACACATTCGTTTGACGATGTATTAAATCTTTTCTTTGGAAATGACACATCCTTGTACGTACCCAGTAATAACATCTTGTCTGACAAATACAACCTACTGAGCGAGTATTTCCATCCTATTGGCTACAAAGTGGTTCCGTGGCAAGAACCGCAAGCAGAATACGATTCAAACCCTTTTTGTAACAATAAAAACCATGATACGAAATATCACATAGAAACCTTTCCACATCTAGAGTGTTTTGACTACGAAGAAACTGTACCTATTACAAATTCGGAATTTTGGAAAAAAATATATGGAATGCGAGTAATACTACACAATAAAGATACGAAAAAAACAATCATTATAACTGGTGTATTGGATGAGGTCCCCATGTATATCATTGAATGCAATCGATATATTCAAGAAAGAGTGGTCGAATTACGCAAACATGCTACTTTTACAGATCACATGATTGACGTATTAACATTGAAGCAATATTTGACATGTGGACAGAGAGATCTGAAAACGTGGTTCTTTTCAATAGAAACCAATGTGACAACAAATATAAAGCACAAGCGCATTGAAAAGTTGATCAAAGAATTTTATGATATGGATATTTTATCTCAGCGAACAATGATTCTCCATCTTTTACTATATGACGACGCTGATTGTGAGATGAAATATATTGCATATTTATTGTATGATTTATTAGCTCTTTCCCAAGAAGATTCCAATGATTCGCCCAAACAGAAAATGATCTATAGTAGTTTTTCTTGGAAATTACAAACTCTCTTTAAAAATGCTATGCGTCAAACAATTCAATTCAATCAAGATATGACGAATCGTGTCATTACTCCCACAATTTCATTGGAACAGCAAATTTTCTTATTAAGAGCGCCCGAATGTGTAAAACAACGCGCTATGGCAAAACTAAAAGAGATCAAGGGGAAACCCGATGACAATGGATCCAAAGCAAAACAGTATTTGGAAGGATTGTTAAAAATACCGTTCAATATCATTCGCAAAGAATCGATATTAACAAAGGTTTCCGCGATAAATACATCTTTCTTTAAGCTTCGCAAAGAAATAGAAGAATCTTGGAAAAACCTCTCTATACCATTGTCGATAAAGGCAAAATATACAAACCGCGAAATCCAGCAATCCATCTCTATAGTAAAAACACATGTATCTTCTCATCTAAAAACTGCTTCTCTTGCCAAAGTAGAAACCTTGAAAAGAAATACACTGCAAGAGATATTGCGAGCCATTGAATCATCGCATACAAATAGTATGGTTACAAAGAGACCATTGTCCAAAGAAAAAAATCTTGGAAATCATCAAAAATCAAATCCAATCAATGAATTGATTCGTCAAAAGAAGGAGGTTATGATACAATATATCCAATCGTGGATTGAAAAATCATCCACCGACCAAGAATATGATTTATTTGTTTATCAAACCATCTTGGAAAATTCGACCTATGCAATGATGTACAAGCACATTTCATCGATTGAGACAATGCTTGCGCATGTGAACCGGGATATACATAACGTGATGGAATCGTTGCATGACTCCATTTATGGACACAATGATGCCAAGAATCAGGTAATGAAAATCATTGGTCAGTGGATGAATGGCGAGCCGACTGGTTATTGCTTTGGTTTCGAAGGATCGCCGGGAATTGGAAAAACCTCCTTGGCAAAACGCGGACTAGCACAATGCTTAAAAAATGCGGATGGATCGCCGAGACCGTTTGCGTTTATAGCGTTGGGTGGGTCATGTAATGGATCTTTCTTGGAAGGACATGGATATACCTATATGAATTCAACATGGGGGAAAATATGCGATATTTTGATGGAAACCCAATGCATGAATCCGATTATTTATATTGACGAATTGGATAAAGTCAGCAATACGGATCAGGGGCGCGAAATCATTGGTATCTTGATGCACCTCATTGATTCTACACAAAATGATAATTTTCAAGACAAGTATTTCAATGGGATTCCACTCAACATGTCAAATGCCCTCTTTGTATTTTCATATAATGATCCGGACAAGATAGACCGAATCTTGTTGGATAGAATACACCGTATCAAATTTGATCACTTGTCTACGGCAGATAAATTGGTCATTACGCAAAAGTATATTTTGCCCGAAATATGCGAAAAAATGGGGTTTGTAAATTCAGTTGCGATGAAAGAAGAAACCATTGAATATATTATAGATCAATATACATGCGAATCGGGTGTGAGAAAACTCAAAGAAATTATCTTTGATATTTATGGCGAAATCAATTTGGAAATGTTGAAGACAACTGGTTCAAATGAAAATGCATGCATGATTGGATCCACTGTGTATGAAATTTCAAAGGAAATCATTGCAGAAAAGTATTTGAAAAACCACAAAAAAATAATCAAAACCACAGTAGTTGATAATGCATCGGTAGGCATAATGAATGGTCTTTGGGCAAATCATTTGGGAAATGGCGGAATTCTGCCGATCGAAGCGGCCTATTTTCCGTCGGCAACATTTTTAGACCTAAAATTGACAGGATTACAGGGTGACGTCATGAAAGAAAGTATGAATGTTGCAAAAACATTGGCTTGGAAATTGTTGGATGATACAACTAAACACTCATTGATTCAGCGGTTTGACGAAACAAGATCGCAAGGATTACATATACACTGTCCTGATGGTGCAATTTCTAAAGATGGACCATCTGCAGGCGCAGCTATTACTGTTGCCTTGTACAGTCTATTTACAGAAAAACAAATCGATCCATTGATGGCAATGACTGGAGAAATAGATTTGTGTGGAAAAATAACGGCGATTGGTGGTTTAGAAAGCAAACTCATTGGTGGAATAGCTGCGGGTGTAAAAACCTTTTTATTTCCACGAGCCAATCTTCATGAATATGATGCTTTCTTAGAAAAACACTGCGGTAATGACATAGTTCATAGCAGTGGTATACAGTATATATCCGTAGACACTATATCAGAAGTACTTGAAATTATGTTTCAAAAATAAACTACATAAAGATTTTCCCCGTTAAGGAGTAGGAATCGGACCAATAGCAAACCGTATTGTCATGTCAGGAGGATCATTACGCGACAAAAAGTATGTTCAATGGATTGAAAGCATTGAAGACTGCCTGGCGATTTGCAACACGCGCGATGGGTGTAAACTTCACAAAGGTCCGGTTGCCGAAGAATCTAAGAAGAAGCTGCCCGATTTCATATTGGTTGATAGTGGAAAATTAATCAATGCGTCCTTTGTTCAATCATTAGAAGAGAATAAGAAAACTGAATGTATATCTATTTTTGCAAAATCATTTAATCCTTCCGATATATATACAGCTGAATCTGTATGCAAGAAACACAATTTAGAGTTATACAATATATTGCAAACACATTTTGGAAGTAAATAGACGAGTTATTCTCTTCCCATAGTATAGTAATCGAAATATACTATGGCGAAAATAAACATTTTCAACCTTACCTATCTTTTTTTCCGTTTGGCACCATTTATATTGGTGTGCTATTTTACATTGCAGTCAATTTTTAATCAAGACATAAAAGGGTTGATATATTTGTTAGGATTATTAGCAGCATGTTTTATGACTGTTTTAGTTGGATCGTTTGCAGGGTTTGAAGAGGTGGTAGATGATATTTCAATAGTAAATAATGATACAACAGAAAAAAATAAAGCAGACGCGGCTCTTGGAGAAAAAGCAATTCGCGATGCAAAATGCAATTTGCTTACCTTGGGAGAAAATGGCCCCATCTCCAATTTACCACTGAGTCAGAGCATTTTAGGATATACACTAGCATATTTGTCTTATTTTATCGGAATGAATCATTTAGAAGCTTCTAATATTCCGACATTTGTTGTCATTCCACTTATGATCGTGGCGGATTTTGTGTGGAATTTATCAAACAATTGTTCGCAACCAAAGAATTTATTAATAGCACTGATTGTAGGCGGCAGTATTGGCGCACTTTGGGCATTTATCATCGATCAAATCAATGAACCACAATTGATGTATATCAATGGCACTAGCAATGCAGCCGTTTGTAGCAAACCACAGACAGGCGTTCTTCGATGTAGAAAAGCATAATAGATGTTTGGCGTAAAATTGATTTAAATATGGTTTGTAATATATAGTTACTATAGTCACCAGTCTTTCTTCGATAAAGCATCTAACCATGAATCCTTCTATATCAAAAATTTCAGAGGAAAATTCCGTTTACAGGTTTACCCTATCAGGGTTAAACGTAAGCGTAGCTAACGCACTACGTCGAACAATATTGTCGGATATACCCATCAACACTATTTTCACAGAAGTACATTCGGACAATGATTGTCATATTGAAACAAATACATCTCGTTTGCACAATGAGATTTTGAAGCAGCGACTCAGTTGTATTCCCATCCACAATACCGACTTGGAGGCACTACCTGGTAAATATCAGCTCGAAGTCGATGTGGAAAATACGACGGATCATATTTTGTACGTTACCACGGAAGATTTCAAGATTAAGAATAAGGAAACGGGGAATTATTTAACAGAAACAGAAACACGAAAGATTTTCCCACCGGACGCAAAAACGTCTACATATTACATTGATTTTGCCAGGCTTCGTCCCAAGATGGGCGACATGATTCACGCCGAAAAACTCAAGCTCACTGCAGAATTTTCGATTCACTGTGCAAAGGATAGCAGCATGTTCAATGCAGTCTCTATTTGTTCCTATGGAAATACGCCGGATTCTACAAAAATTTCGGAATCGTGGGGGGAACAAGCTGCCGCGATGGCGTCCTCCGGTGCATCCGAGTCGGAAATTGCGTTTCAAAAGGAGAATTACCGCATTTTAGATTCTCAGCGCAAATTTGTCGAAATCAGTTTTGATTTTGTGATCAAGACGATTGGTATCTATACAAATGTCGATCTTGTGAAAAAGGCGACTAGTATTTTGCAAAACAAGTTTGTCGACATGGCAGAGTCGATTGAATCAGATCTTGTCCCTATTATGAATAGCGAAACGACCATGGAATCGTGTTTTGATATTATTTTGGAGGGCGAAGATTACACCATGGGAAAAGTGCTGGAATATTTCCTCTATGAAAAGTTCTATCAGGGCGAAAAGACTCTCTCCTATTGCGGCTTCAAAAAATTCCATCCACACAATCCCGACAGCACACTACGCATTGCATTTGTAGAACCCGCAGATAAAAACAAAGCTCGACAATATTTGAGAGATGCCTGCATCGATGCACAAGAAGTGTATAAAAAAATCTATGCTCTCTTCTAAGGAGTATCCAAAAAATTGAATATAGATATACAATGCTATAGTATTGTATACCTGTCCACAACGCTGAAACCATGGAGAAACGCATCAACAAGAAGATTGAAGAATACATTGGTACTTTCAAAAATGCCATTCATAAAAAGATTACCGACGCAAACTTTGAAGATAAAGAAAAGGTCATTGATGTCCTCGAGTTTGCCCTAGAATACGATCGTTTGGTACTCGAAAAAGACGACTTTATCAAACGAAAACGCGTGAAAAACTCGATTCCGAATATGAATCGATGTAATGCCAAGCGTGCAAATGGAGAACAGTGTACGCGCCGCAGAAAGGAAGAGTGTGAATTTTGCGGTACGCATTACAAAGGTCGCCCCCATGGCGTCATTCATGCAAATGATCTCGCCAATGTGTCTACACAAAAGTTTGAAGTATTTGCAGAAGATATACAGGGTATCATGTACTATATCGACAGATTTTGCAATGTATATCGAACAGAAGATATTTTAAATGGAAAAGAAAACCCCGATATCATGGCAAAATGTGTCTATGAAAACGGTACGTATACCATTCCTTCGCTCGGCATTGTGTAAATATATTTATCGCGCGATATAGGTTAAAAGGAATATCTTCTATTATTATTATTACTTCTATATTTTTGATTTATGAATACAGCCGTAATTGTCGAACCGCGTCAAATTGATCGCGTGGTCAAGGTGATTCAAAATTTCCAATCTGTATTGCCGCAAACGGAGTGGAACTTTGTTTTTTACTGTGGTAAAGGACTGTCTGCATATTGGAGTGAAAAACTATTTGGCGTGGAAATACGCGAATTGGATGTAAATAATTTGGAACCTTACCAATACAATGACATGTTTAAATCACGACAACTGTGGGATTCACTATATGGAGACTATGTTCTCGTCTTTCAACTCGATACATGGCTTCATCCGGAATCAACCTATACAATTCACGATTTTACATCCAAAGGATACTCGTACATTGGAGGCAATCTAGATTGGATATGGGACGAATTTGTAGTCTTGGATAAACTACAGATTCCATATGGAAAACACAAATATGGCAGTTTCAATGGAGGACTTTCTTTGCGAAAGCGTGCAGATATGATACGCATCATTGAAGCGATTCCTCCAATGCCGACACCACATTGGAGTGTCATCCGGCGAGAGTTTGAAAGTCCAAATCCTACTTTAGATACAATTAAAATTATGGCAGAAGATACTTATTTTACGTTGGGATCATATGTTCTTGGATTGAAAGTAGGTGATGATACATTTTGCGAGAACTTTGCATGTCATCAATTTTTTGTGGAAAAACCGTTTGGTTATCATTTGTCAATTCCTTACCCAGTGACTGATGACAAACAAATTAGTTTGACACAAGCAATTCTAAATGACTGTCCGAATATTGCATGTTGGCCTTATTGCGACTAGACATGCAACATTATGCAGATTCAATATCAACGCCCTTGTCTATTTTACGGACAATGGTTTCCTTGACAACTTGTTCGCGATTTTCCATAATAAAATTATTCACCTCTTCCGCCTTTTCGAGATTTCCCTTGTAGTAATTGGAAAGGATATTTAGGAGAGCCTTTTGTGTAATGGGCTTTTTGATATTTCGTTTTGTGTACATGATTTGACCGTTTTTTATATCAAAACAATCAATTTCATTGGATCGCATAATTTCGATCAGAGATTCCGACATTTCCTGTTTCTCTTTTTTTCGGATCGATTGCTGTTTACTCAAAATTCGCAATTCATTGTCGATTCGTACCCACTCCTTGATGGTATGTATTAATTGTTCTTTCGTTGTATCCATATCTCTTATATATAGTTACTATATATATTTCTATTACGTTTAAGTTTACAAATATCATATATACATAATATAAATGAGTATAAATATGATGTCTATGCAGTTTAATAGTTCGAGAAGAGTGATACCTCAACAACAACCTAATAATATTCCTCCAGCGCCATCCTCGTTGATGGGATTTTCTGCAAAATATCGTAGAATACAACCTTCGGCTAGTTCTCGTCAGACAGATTTTTCGAGTATCTCTAGTTCTTCTACATCGCCATCGGTCGCAGCCTCGAGAGATGTACCAGCTAAACCCAAATCAATGAAATGGGGTGAACCTGTATGGTTATTTTTACATACAATGGCCGAAAAAATAAAAGAAGATACCTTTTCACAAATAAAGGATGATTTATTAAAAACCATTGTTACAATCTGCGCCAATTTGCCTTGCCCTGATTGTGCAAACCACGCTAGACAATATATGAGCGCTATCAATTTCAATACAATTCAGACAAAGAAAGATCTAAAAGACATGCTTTTTCGTTTTCATAATTCAATAAATCAGAAAAAAGGTTTTCCGCTATTTCCATATGATGAATTGGATGAAAAATATTCGGCAGCTGTCACTATTAATATTGTACGCAATTTTCTTTCGACATTTCAACAGAAAAACTATAGTATTCGTATGATTGCTAATGATTTTCATCGATCACGAGCGGTATCTTCAATAAATGATTGGTTGAATAAAAATTTGATATATTTTTCACCTTGATAACTTATCATTGTTGTAGTAGCGTTTTTGTACTAGCGTTATCCTATCGTTTTTGTACTAGCGTTATCCTATCGTTGTCCATGTATACGTAGGAATATCATCCAAGACGGCCATCCACGGTTTAGCGCTCGAATGTGTTTTTACATAGTCTTTTATATGAAATGGTCTACCGCATGCACTGCCAAATCGCGCTAAACATTGCAATTGTTTTGCCATTGCAGTATTAACCACTTTGGAATCTGTACATCCATGTAGTATATCCGGATGGCCCGTCGATTTATTTGTCAATTCCGTATGACAACAGATGGTCCGTCCATTCATAATTGTTTTGTCTAAAAATACGTCATAATGATCCGACATGACGCGTTTTGCAATTGCAGGTGTTATATGTCCATAATATCGATCATTTAACAAAGCATTCAATCGGATATTTCTTGATCCGGACGACGTTTCCGGATTCATAAAGTCCTGATCGTGTGTCTCTCTACTTCGTATTTCAAAATCAATTGCCGAGTTCATTCCATAAAAGACTCCATTTAGGGTTCGTTCAATATGATGTGTTTTTAAAGCGATTTCTAGTAGCATGATCTCGCCTGTATTGACATCTCCTAAAAGCCAAGAATTTGCATAATCGCCGGCGTTGTGTTTTGTCATAATCGAGACATAATCGTCCAGTGTTTTGCCATATTGCATGGCTTGGCGAATTCTGCAAAAGTAGGGTATTCTTTTAGAACCTTTATATAGAGATGGCTTGTAATCTATATCGGAAATGGTGGTTTCACATCCGATGATACCAGTCGAACAGAGAAACCAATCGCTCGAGCTTGCAATAAACCCTGCCGATGTTTGCATACAAAATGGGTAACCCTGGTCGGGATACACATACAACATGATATTAAGCAATTGTCCAGTTGCAAAATCTGAGTGAGTATCGTGTGCCATGACAATATCGCCTTGTTTTGTTGCATTGCCCGTTGCAATAAATGCACTACAACGTTTCGTCGCCGTTTCGCTATGATCGAAATAGTATGAATACATGGTTAATAGAGAGTTCCATGCAATCAAATAATCGACCGTGATGGAAACACCATTGCTTTTTGCACCGGCTGAAATACCGCGTAATTCTTCGTAGAATTCGGAACAATTTGTTGCATTAATATGCGGGTTGATGAGTTCTTTGCATTTTTTCAAATATTCTGAAAACGTCACTTTTTTGCGGAATTGTTCATGTACGATAAAGGGAAATACTTTGAGAACACGCTCCAGTTCTTTTGATAAAAGAGCTCCGTGTGCATATCCTCGTTCAAATGGTTTTCCACATATTTCGGTAATGATCCATCCCTCCTTTTTTTCATGAATTTTTCCTTTAATTTGCACGGTAGGTCTCTTTTTAACCGTTTTTTGATGTTTCGACATGTGATAAAAAGTAAATTCTATACTCTACTATATAATAATATATTATATATCAAACCAATATAAAGAGTTGGCCACATAGTATACTGTGGGATGGTGTAATATCATCCATTTTGTGTAACCCAAACAATACGAATAAATTACCCGTGTAGCTCAGTCGGTAGAGCGCTAGCCTTTTAAGCTAGTGGTCCAGGGTTCAAGTCCCTGCATGGGTGTTTCAATCCTTTCGTATTATTTTGTTATATTTGTTTGTGCGTAAACCATTATCTTACAGCGAAACACCCCTTCAAATTTGCATGAAAAATTAAAAGATGATAGCAACATAATCCAACAGCGACCCTCGACTTCATTTTAAGAATTAATGGATTATAGCAACCTCAACTGGACTCTTCTCCTAGCGGCTATGGAGATGGATTACTAACCCATTGGGATATTCCCACGCAGGTTCGAGTCCTGCAGAGTCCGATAAACTTCTATGTACTTTGTGCGTAAACAACCCTCTTTCCATATAATGAAAATTTAACAAGATAATAGCAACATAATCCCCCAGCAATCCCTACCCCCTTTCACTTTTAAGAATTAAATGGATTATAGCACACCTGCTTTGTTAGCTCAGTAGGTAGAGCATTCGGCTGTTAACCGAAAGGTCACAGGTTCGACCCCTGTACAAAGCGATTTGTTTATGTAATTGTAATATATTAATTAAATAAACCATTATCTTACAGCGAATCTACCCCTTTCTCTTATAATGAAAAATTTAAAGATAATAGCACTTGATCCTTTCCTCCAAAAACGTAATCCTACAGCAAAACCAAAAATCTAATTTAAATCGATTCATTTCGATCCAACTCTAAAACACGGATTATAGCACCCCACCTCCTACTCTTCCATATAGTCTACTGGTTATGATATGACTTGAACTTATACGGTTTCAGGGTCAAGAACAAGGTTCAATTCCTTGCATGGAAATATTTGCCCAATTGGCTCAACTGGATAGAGCGTGAGACTTCTAATCTCGAGGTTGAGGGTTCAAGTCCCTTGTTGGGTTTTCATTTGATATAAGAATAGCGTAATAACTATTTTAAACACTAGCGAGGCGACGCTTTCTCGCAATTCAGAATGCTACTATAGCAACAAGTGTATATATAGAAAATATTGATCACATTTGAAGTGTATACATTAAGCGCTATAATAGCAGACTGCCCAAATCAAATTTTACATGACCCACACCATATGATTTTTATAGTAAATTATGTTTTTACTATAAACAACGAATGCTCAGTTACATGGTTAGCAATATCAACACGGCAGTAAACAACACAATAAACGGCAACAAAACCAAAACCCATGCTATGCCTGGTGCACCAGCGCGGCATACCAAGTTCAAGATCCATGTCCAAAACAACACATAGAGTGCTTTAATGACAAAAATCATAATGGTACTAGAAACAGTGCATGTATACGAGCCAATGCAATACGTTGTTAAATTACCGTAATTCTGATAAATCATCACTACCATGGCTATTGCCGATACGACTAAATATACATACGCAGGTGTGCACAATTTTCCCAATCCAACAACTGCCATTTTATTGTATACTCTGCTATACTATTATACAATAAAAATATTACGCCAATGTGCTTGCATTCGTGGTTACACTAATCATACCACCAGTATTTCCTACCGGTGCAGACTGACCTAGTAAACTATATGCTAAACTACCCGATCCTGCTACATTTGCAAACACATTTGGAAAAGATTGGGCGTTTGGACCTGCTAATAATGGATCCTGCATATTGATCAATGAAGTTAAATTTGCGCTTCCGCCTCTCATCGTTCGACCTCGACGCTGTCTTCTTTTTCTTCTTTGACTATTCTTACCACCACTTACAGTTAATCTCTCAGAAGAGAGTTGGGGCGGGACACCTGGGTCATCTTGATACGAGTTCAATGGATAAAATTTGTCAATAGGTACAGAAAAAGTGGGTGTAGATAGATCCCCACCACGCATAGGTTTTCGCCCGCTTTTATGAAAGCGCCTCTTTTGGTTTCGTACGGATCTTCTTTTTTTATATTGTAAACGTCTCATTATACTAAACGTATATTTTATTTGGTTCTATGGTGTGACTGCTTATTCAATATCTACATGCGTCAACATGTGACGCCTGCAACAAACATTGTTGAGACCCAATTCGTCCAAGACGGTTCCTTCCGGCGTCTTTTCAATCGTATCCTTTGTTAAATACACCACTTTTTCAACAGAGGCACCCCTGGCCAACTTGATTCTGCGAACCTCGCTTTGAAAGAATCGATACTTGTCAGCAAGGACTTCGCCACACGTAAAACACTTGATAGGGATGATCATTCTTTATAATGGCGGGAGATATATCTTTACCTTCTTTTATGCAATGATATTCAATTTTTTACAGGGATGGTGAAAAATTGACTCGTAAAATAAACCATGATACAGAGCTATATCTCTTTTGTACTACTTATTCTTTATCGTCATCACCATGGGCTCTTGTTTTAGCTGTTCCTGCATTGGTCGCCAAAAGAAAGAATCCGCGTTTCATACAGCCATTAAATCACCACATGGTGTCGCTTATAAATATTACGACCCCTATACAAAAGCCATGCGCGATGGTGTTGATATTAATGAATGGATCGAACGTCAATATCAAGGTAAATTGTGGACACATTTTATTGTTTACAATGACCAAACGGAAAAATTGGGTCTTAACAAAACCACCCATGGTCATACCAAGGGCATTCTTTGCTGGAATGAAGATTCCGTTTCTTGGCTCGTCCACTCTGTACCCAACTTTCCGAGGGAATTTAAGCCAAAGGATAGCGCGGCTGGTCTAGGTATGACCATTTCACTCATAGAACATGGTGAACACATTTTCGGTCAATCCTTTGTGCACATTGAATGCAAGATGAAGGATCTCATTTGTGTTTCAGGTATACTTGCACAATTACACGCGATGGATCCTCATGTCTATATTGCATCGGCAGACTATACACCCATTAACAAGCGAAAGCACGGAAAGGGTCAACATGATACCACAGTTTCAAAGTTCGAATTCATGCAAGATATTATACACATTGCGAAACCTCCGTCACTTCATTTAGATATATACGAAGACTATTTGGTTCACGAGTTTGGTGGACCGTGTCTAGTTGAATCCTGGATGCGCGGCCAATCCATGGATGAAACCGACATGGTAACACATGTGAAGGAAATGAATGGATTTTCAAACCTAATATACACCGAAACACATGATCATTCCAAGATTGCAGTTTCGACAAATGCACAACATCCATGGGTCTACATTGGCGATTTGAATCGAATGCACTCACAAAAAACTCGCGGCGGAGGGGGTGTCGTCATTCGCGACCTCAATCTTTGGCTCGCCTATCGCAATTTGATTGTTTCATAGAGGCAAAATTATTTATCTATCTCCAATATAACTAGTGTATTTCGATTGTTTGATATTTGATTATAATCATCATGAAGAAAGATATCTATACGATTGCTTTGGCAATGGTATTATTTTTTATGCTGTTGGTATTCGGTCTCTTTTTATCGTGGCGCTATTATTTTGCCTTTTATTTTCAGGAGAAGGAGGGACTTGACGTGAGCCAAACAATGGATATATCCGGATGCCCTTATCCATGTACATCCGGTACATTGTCGGATCCATCTTTGAATGATTTGATACCGGATGGTTACTATTTAGTCAATGTAAATACCAAAGATTTTAATGGTGTCACAACAACCACGAAAAAAATGGCACGTTTGCCATCGGGTTATAAATATACTCAGGGTAATTCAAAAGTAAATGGTATATCTCCCATCACAATTTCTGCAGCATATTCAAATGATGAACAGGGTATTCGGAACGATGTTGTTCCAACAATCGATGCAACTGCTACAACGGCCGATTATTTAAATACAACAAAATATAAAAATAATAATTACGATGTTCAATATCACGCTTCAGCAGATTCAGTAAAAGAATTGAATGATAATTATGGTATTAGTTTTGGGCAATTTTGGATAGTGGATCCATCAACGGGTCAGCCCAAGCTAATGCCCGGTTCAGCTGCAACACAGCCATTGCCTACCTATTTTCAACCCGGAAGTTACCAATTTGGTGCATCCTCCTATATACCCAACTATGAGGATAGTGTCTTTCTAAGTAGATCGACATACATGCCGACATATACACCTGTTACTAATACTGCTTCAGTCAAAGGTGGATTTTGCGAACAAAGCAAGGCCAATCCACAACTCATTGAACAAACGTGTGGTACTATGGATTTAGACAAGTGCGCATCGACATCGTGTTGTGTTTTATTGGGTGGGTCTAAATGTGTTGCTGGAAATGAAAGTGGGCCGACCATGAAGGCCAATTATAGCGACAAATCAGTTGTGAATAGAGACGTTTATTATTATCAGGGCAAGTGCTACGGAAACTGTGCATAAAATCATATAAAATTGATTGAATTTTATATGAAGATGTAGTTTATTATAAAGATTATTTATTATGATCATCAAAACAGTTACCATATTCGCCATCCATCTTGAGATCGAGTATTGGATCGGTCAAAATGCCCAAGACAATACCGAGTTGATAGAAAAAGCCGATGATTCCGATCTTTGGTTTCACGTGTCCGATTTGCCTTCGTGTCATGTTGTTGCACGCATCTCGTCCTTGACCATTGACAAGAAACAATTGAAATATATCGTAAAACAGGGCGCCGTTTTGTGCAAACAACATACCAAATCCGTCGCTTCTTTGAAAAACGTTGCTTTTATTTATACATATGTCTGTGATGTAGAAGTGACAGATGTCCCTGGATTGGTAAATACAAAGAATACCAAAACAGTTGTCCTATAGTAAAAAATTGATTCTTGTTTGTCTTTCATATAGTATGTATCCTCTCCGCAATAATAAGTATTAACTATGAGTTTGAATCATCGAGTCATGAAACCTCGCCAGTATCCAAAGAGATTAAACTGTGAAGGCACGCCCAAGGGCGACAGTCTGAATAAACTTGCTCTCAATACCATTGGCCAAGAAAGATGGAATGTCATGAAAACGGGTGTTGGTCACATGTCCATGTTTTCCATTCCTGACCATCATATTCCCATTATTGAACTCTTGGCTGATTATTTAGAAACCTATGACCCCAATGAGGTTGTTCCTGGTCCGATTATTGATTCATCGGGCAATATCGCACCATAATTATTATATTATTTACAATTCATTGTGATCATTTGATACTATATATGTTCCATTCGTCGTCTTCTTCTTGCGTAGAGGCCCTTTTTTTTTCTTTTCGGGTTCCTCTTTTTGTGGTGGCTGTGGCTCTGAGTGGGTCTTGGGATGGTGCGCCGCCAAATGACATGCTTCGCAAACGCTCATCAAATTGGCCGGATGATTTTTGTGAAAGGTTCCGATATATCCATCTTTATCGGCATCTTTTTGCGGTGCCAAATGGTGGATTTCTTCACCCAGGGCAGTTTGACACATTTCACAAAGACCACGCACCTTTTTTGCATTATAAGGTGTAATTTCATTCGCCAGTGCACCAACCGTATCCGGGAAATACTTGGCTCGAATCGCATATGCTTCTTGTAAAAACTCGTCGGGCAAGTGCAGAGATTTACATACTTCCAAACCGTAGGTTTTAATTCCCGGTCCTTCTTTCAGAATACGGTCATATACCAAGGCGTCGAGTGCACGATCATAATGCACCGACATGTGTCCCAAGGATAAACGTTCCATTCGTTTGATCTCTTCGTAGTGAACAATTTCGTGAAAATGTGTGGCGAAAATGAAAGTGGCCCCCTTTTTGTGAAGATGGGTCAAGCCCGACACGAAAATACTGAGTGCTGATTCCGTCTCTGTTCCGGAACACAATTCGTCGCCCATGATCAAGCTGTTTTCATCGGACATGTTCAAGATCATTCTCAGTTCCGACATTTCCACAGCAAAAGTAGACAAACCTTTGAATAAGTTGTCATTTCCCAAGATTCTCGAGAAAATGGCACGGTAGGGTTTATAGTAAAATTGGGTGCAGGGGACGTACATTCCAGCTTGGGCCATGATGATGGAAATACCAAGAGATCGGATAAAGCTCGTTTTTCCTACCGCATTGGTGCCATATAACAAGAGTCCATCTTTTTCGACGAGGTCTTTTCCAAGATCTTGGGAATTGATCGAAGAGCTGTTACACTTGCTCGTAGAGCTGTTACACTTGCTCGTAGAGCTGTTACACTTGC
>Ga0114979_10001021_pt1 | contig 18629 bp, 20 predicted proteins | sample S_140625_EF_Meta_FD_87315 | JGI IMG/M metagenome (GOLD analysis project Ga0114979, IMG submission 87315) | Freshwater microbial communities from Lake Simoncouche, Canada to study carbon cycling - S_140625_EF_MetaG | ecosystem: Environmental > Aquatic > Freshwater > Lake | place: Lake...
CAGGCTTTATCCATTTGGAAAACCTCTTACGCTTGGTTATTGAATAGACATAATAGTCATATTGTAGTTTTTTGTCTAGACAGGTCAACTGATTCATACGATTGGCATAGAAAATGGTATCAGTAAAGTAAGAAAAACACTTGTTGATGACAAAGGGAACATAATCCTTCTCTAGACGGGGGTCTTTAGATAGGAGATTTTCCTTGGTCTGATTGATTGAGTTTAGGATATCGGAAAGCATATTATTTAAAAGCACAGGACATCATGAGTTGAACAAGACACGCTACAAGATTAATCTCTTGGTCAGCAACGAACGCAGAGCGATACTGCGCTTCTCCGATAATGAGAATTGCCTCTGGAATGGTCTGATTCTCCAAACAATCCCCAAGAGCATCGTAGATTTTCCTATAGATTTCCTGTGGGGATGTCTCAGCATTTAACGCTGCCCAACGACGGACCACGGCAAAGTCCTTATTACGCAATGCTGTCATGAGATTCTTAATCTCAATCTCTGACAAACTGGATAGAATACCAACATCAATTGTTCCAGATACTCCATATCGCTGTAGTTCATTTAGAATTCTACGCATATCGGGAAAGTGCTTGAGAATCAATTGACCAAGAACCTTCTTATCTGCCTTGACTCCTTCCTGCGCAAGAATATAGGAACACCTTTCCATCATCTTTGCGGCAATGGTTGGTTTTTCGGAGGCAGTAAGACTGAAGTCAATACAAGTGCAACGAGAGTGAATTGGCTCAATAATTCTTGATTTATAGTTACATGTAAGGATAAACCTGCAATTATTTGCAAACTCTTCGATAGCACCTCGCAGAGCAGGTTGAATGCTATTGGCATTGGAATAATCAAACTCATCTAGAATAACCACCTTCTTAGTGTCGCCGATCAAAGATACGGTGCTAGCAAACTGACGAATCTTTGTTCGCAGTGTGTCAATGTTTCCTTCTTCAGAGCAATTGATGATAATCCAATCACACCCCATTTCATTACAGAGTGCTTTGGCAACCGTGGTCTTACCAACACCAGCAGTACCAGAGAAGAGTAAATTCTGTGGTTCTCCTTTAGCAACCATGTCGCTGAAGGTTGACTTCAGCGACATGGGGAGAACACACTCATCGATGGTTGCGGGACGATACTTTTCTACCCACAGGAAATTTTCAGGTTTCATCATTTAGATCCATACTTAGAGGTGTTAGCTTCCATGGCAAACCAATAAGTCAGCGAAATAGTCTTATGTACAAATTCGCCAACAACATTTTTCGCGAAATTAATCTTGTAATCTCCAGGAAGAATCTTGATATTCTCCATTTTGAAATTGAACAAAAACTCAGTTCCATTGTATTTCTCCTCAACTACCACTTTATAGGTATTGGTTGTTGGATCGCCAAGATCCGACACCATTGCTACAATCTGTCCATTGTCAGTGGTAAAGGACAAATCGGAAAGTTGCATTACCGACGCTGCTTTTTGTAATTCTGAAAATTGCTTATCAGTCATCGTGATGCTGACATTCACTTCTGGCATGATGACATCCTTGGTGGGAACCGAAAGAAGTCTTGGTTCAGAATAATAGTAATTCACTACTGAATTGCCACCATTCTTAATCTTCATGCTTTTTTGACCAAAATCAAAACTAGGAGTGGAGAATAAACTGATAACTCCAAGAAATTTATTCAAATCCCAAATTCCAAATTCGACATCAAATTTCTCATCCACCTTGGCAATTGCCATTCCATTCTTGGAAGGTGTGATGGTCTTGATAATATCACCTGGTTTAATCAGGAGATTTGAATTTAGACTGGAAAAGTTTTTAAGAATTGATAATGTATTTTTCGAAAAGGTCACAGGTTTCATATTTTATCTTTCATTCAAAAGTTTCATCAGAGATTTCATATCTGTCGTCACTATTTCTATTGATATATTCTCGTAGAGTTTGTTTATTTTTATTCCGTTGGGAAATATTTTCCTGTTTTTCAACGGACTTTAGTTTAAATTCCTTACGCTTCTTTAACTTATCGCGATCTCTGTCATAATCCTTATTCATGTTTTCTCCTGTAGCATTATACCACAATTATTTTATAATTCAACCCAAATCATATCATTTTCTTGTTTAATTAAAGTATATAATACAGACACATCTGGTCTATACCAACGATCTCCTTCAGTAGCAGTACCTGAACCTGGTAGAACATCTTGTATGTAGAAGTTTCCACCACCCGCACCTAGTGCTTTCCATGTAGCTGTTGCTGTGCTTGTAGTTGGAACAATAGAGGAAGTAGAAGTTAAGGCAACATATTTTGCTCCTTTATACTCTACTACATCTCCAATGCGATACAAATATGGTTTCCCATCTGCATCATATTGTCTAAACTTACCTCTAAAATTTAGATTGTCTGCATTGTTCATATCAGTTATTTATCATTCTACTAAAATTATTCTTCTTTTCAAACAAGATTATATTAGAAAATTTATCAACAAGTTGGTCTGCTTTGTGACTAATTACATATACATTTGCCCTATCTGACACTATCTTTAGCAACTTCATCAGTTCATCCATTCCCATTCCATCCAAGGAAGAATCAAATACCTCATCCAAAATGAGAAGATTACAACTAACGCTATTCTTCATTCTTGCTATTTCCCTCCACGCAAGAAGGAGTGCTAAATCTATACGCATTTTCTCACCCTCGCTGAAGTTCATATAGGAGAATTCATCGCGGTGACGGGATTTAATCTGCTCATTGAATTCCTCATCCATATGAAATTGAACATAGAAATCCATAGATGCTAGGAATTTATTGATGAACTTATTCATGTATGGGAGATAATGCTTGATTATCTTAGTTTTAACCCCACCATCTCTTAGAAGTTCATTTGTAAGTTCATGATACATCAGGTCTTCTGATTCAGTTTCCTTTTGAAGAGCAATAATGGAAAAGGATTCTTCAAATACTTTCAGTTTTTCCTTTTCCTCTACAATGCCATCCTTAATTGATGACTTCTGCATAGTGCCACGAATGCGTTCAATCTCTTTCTGATATGCTTCGATTTCCTTGTTGAAGGAATTTACTTCATGAATCGTATTAATTATATCCTGAATTTGACTTTCAAGTCTAGTGACATCATCCTGAAGACTATTACTATGGTCTTTGGTCTTAATAATATCATCTTCTATATTGGAAATCTCGTAATTATTCATAAGCACCTTTTCCTTCTTGACTTTATCCTCAATTGGTTGAGTGCAAGTTGGACAGGTGCAATTTTCCTTAAAGAAGTGTATTTCGTTCTGCTTTTGTTCTTTTGAATTATTAAGTGTGGCGATATGTGTGCGGCAATCCTGAATTCTATTGTTTTTGTCCTTTAGAATTTTCTTTACACCATTCATATCTTCTTGTAGTTTCCCAACCGAAAGATTTTTAGATACTAAATTAAATTGAATTGTTTGAATCTTTCTCTCTAGTTCAGCAATTCTTTCATTCTTCACATCATCATCTTCGTTGTTCTTTTTCTCAAGAGTAGAAATATAACTTCTCTGAACTTGAATCTTGTTCTTTTCAATTTCAATCTTTGTATTCAGTTCTCTAATTCCTTCCTTCAACGAAAGAATCTTACCCTTAAGAACAACATTCATTGTGCTGAAGATATCAATGTCAAGAATATTTTCAATTACACTTCTGCGATCAACAGCACTCAACTGCATGAATGGAACAAACGACGAACTACCAAGAATCACCACTTGAGTGAATGTCTTGTAATTCATCTTTAAAATCTGTGTCTCTAGCAATTCCTGATAATCAAGACTCTTCGCATCTTGATTGATTAATTCAGTATTCTTATAAATTTCAAACAACCGAGGATTGATTCCTCTCTTGATTAAAAATTTATCAACACCCTTGGTGAATTCAACCTCTACTAAACAATTCTTAGTATTAATCGAATTAGGCAATTGTGGAATATTAATCTTCCGAAATGGTTTTCCGAACAAAGCAAATGTTATAGAATCGAGAAAGGCAAAAGATTTTCCACTTCCGTTATTACCACAAATAAGAGTTGTGTTGTTTACATCAAGAATAATTTCTGTTAATGTATTTCCAAACGAACCAAAATTCTTAAATCTTACTTTCTCAAAACGAATCATTCAATAATACTTTCTGGTACAATCATTGACCTAAACTGAAGAGAATCTATTGAATTCTTGCCACATGTATTACATGGAGTTTTTGTCATAGCCTGAGTGAATGCTGCTGGCATTCCCTCTGGAATATCCGACCTAGGATGTAACTTAGATATATCTTGAAATCTCTTTGCCATTTCTTTTCCATAATACCAAGTGATTTCTTCATCTTTGCGAATTGTTCGTAAAGCAATCATCTTGACTCGTTTGAATGGTTTTTCAAGTTGAATATATGCGTTTGGAGTATTGGAATGATTATATACCAAACCATTTCCTGTCGGCATATACATGGTCTTTCCATTCATATTACAGATATCACAATCACAATCCCAAACCCATGCGTATCTATTCAACACCCAATCCTTACAGGACTTAGTTGTCGTGTCGAGAATAATAGTTTTCATTTCCTCAATACATTCTCCGGAAACAAAATCTTTAGCAGCAAATACTCCATGCTCATGAATGTTTGATTTACTCACATAACACTTGGGTGGCGCATATAATGCGGTATGAGAATATACGGATTTGCCATCTTCTGTATCTAATCGCATTCCAATATAATTGGAGTGTGAAGTGCGAATCGGCAATCCCTGTTCATCAATTTTTAGTTTTTGATTATCCTCTGAGTTTTTATCCATTGTAAATTTAACTTGTTCTTCGTTTTCGATTTCAATTTGTTCATTATTATTCATAGTTTTAAACTTTCCATATACAAGTCTTTGATAATGTTTTTAAGTTTTAATTTATCAATATCTCTTTCAATCGCATCAATCTCGCGATTGATGATGCTCATTGTATCTTCACCTTCGTCAAAGTCAACCCCCTCACTAGGAGTCAACACCGACATATCATCCACAATAGATATATCTTGAACTTGTTTACCCCACAATGCGTCTAATAACTTATCAAACATATTTTGTTTCGTTTTCATTCGCACAAAAATACGAACAAATCCACCCTTGAGGTCTGATTTGGAAACAAAATTAGCAATGTTCTTGATGCCTTGTTCTGTGGAATCATCATAGGTAAAGGTATGAAATATATCATTTTCATTCTGAATAAATTCTAGTTCCATTGTCGATGTGTCGAGAACATGGAATCCCTTTTTGGAATTCACATCTCCAAAATTCATCTGATATTGACTTCCAAGATAAAATATATTACCTTCGTTTTGCTTTATGTGGAAGTGACCAGAAAGAACCATTTCAAATTTATTGAATTGCTTGGATGTAAGACCATGAGTGTGCTTCACTCCACTCATTACTTGAAATCCAGCAATCTCTAAATGACCACAAAGAACTCTACACGATGAGTTCTCTATGAATTTCAATGTATGTTCTAAGTTATCGGGAGTAATCCAAGGAATGATTGATAAACATAGGTTATCAAATTTCATTTCAGTTGGTTTTTCGACCAATACAAAATTACTATAGTTGGCAAATAATTCCTTAATCGAATTAATTTCATTTGTATTTCTATAGTATGTGTCATGGTTTCCAAGCGTAACATACATCAGAATATTATGTTGTTGTAAAGGTTCAACAAATTGTTTGCGAACAGAAGCAAGAGTATTGAAATTTACATACTTCCGTCGGTCAAAGAAATCTCCAAGATGAATGATGGTGTCTATTTTATTTTCTAGTAGATATGGTATGAATGTATGCTGTAGATAATTAAGAATATGCTGTAAGAATAAAGGTGAATCATTTCTTACACCGAAATGCGTATCATTCACAATGGCAATTTTCACTTCTTCTTCCTTTTCTTTTTAATTTTCTTCTCGGGTTCCATGTTTTTAATATCGGTTTCGCTCAGAGAGAAGTGTTTAGATAAAAAATCAGAATATGATGTAACATCTGGTTGTGATTTTAACCAATTGACTATTTTACCATCAAAATCATTCATCTGTAAGCATTTATATTTAACATATGCTTGTTTCTTTTCTTTTTCTATTCTTCTCAAGAACGCATAATAAATTATCTGAGTAAAATAAGAAAATGGATTTGATGATTTATCTGGATCAAAATTGTGAGCATATAATACGCAATTTTCTATTCCATCTCCAACCATATCTTCCCTGAATGGGTAGTTTATAAAGTTGGGACGATGAGATAGATGCTCTGCTATTTTTATAAAACATTCAGCAATATAATCGGTAAGAGGTGGTTTTTTCTCTTCTCCAGATTCTTCATATTCTTTTAAAGTTTTTTTCCACTCTTCCATTGATTTACAAAATCTTTTATTGTCAATATAGTGCTTTGCAGTATTGACTTCTTTTTCAATTATTGAATCTTTATCGTCTGGAGTGTTTTTCATATACTTGATTATATCATATCTAAAAAATTTGTCAAGCATTTATACAATTTTTATAAAAAATGACTGCTGTACCCTTGACAAGAGTTGGAACATGCGAGTATAATCTCTGTGTGGGATTGAGAAGAAAAGAAGTGTTAAAGAACTTACTTATACTCTTCTGAGCTAGGGTCAGGATTCCAATCACTATACTTGGAACCAAAATCCTTACGATCCTTCTCATCTCCAGTAAACCGATTCTTTCGCTTTACTTCCTTAATCATTCTTAAAATATCTTTTGGATCAAGAAGACCAGCAGTTATTAGATTCATAATTGCTTCGGATGGAAGCATCATACTTACATATATGCCATGACGATCCATTTCTCTTGGATTCATTTCAGGAGATGGCATTTCATTATTATGTGATTTTCTTCTTCGTGGTCTTGGACGAGCAGACTCATAAGGATCAGATTCCTTTTCAGTCTCATCTGAAATACCACCATGTAATAATGAATTAAGAAAATCTTGAAATATATTCTCAGAACCAGTCGGGGCTTCTGAATTCGAGGCAGGTTCTTCAAAGGATGAATCGTCCCCATCCATCGAAACAACCTTTTCCTCTAATGTCTTTTCTGTTTCTATTTGAAGATGATATAATTTTTCTGTGTCTTTCTTTGGATCACATTGAGTTACAATATGATTTTTAGGAATTTCCATGGTTTTATTTTCAGTGTGAATCAACCAATCACGCAATACCGTCATGTCATATGTGCCATTATGGTCTGCCATAGTGGAAGTGCGAAACACAAAAGGATTAGACACTATGAATTTAGTTTTAAATTCATCGATAATTTGACCTATAACTTCTTCACCGCTTCGAAGTTTGAATATTTTTAAATTCATTTAGTTTCTCCTAAATTTATTCGAATCTTGTCAAATTGGAAACTCTCATTAGTATATATGGTAGTTCGTTCATCTAGATGTCTGAGAGCATGATTGCGATAACTCTTCCAACTCAGGTCATCGCCAATGTCATATATCGTCACTTTGCTCTTGGTATCTGATTTTCTCAAACCCCTTCCGATGGATTGTAATACTCGAATTACTGATTTAGAGGGAGAAGCGAAAATAATGGCATTGATATTCTTAATATTGATACCAGTGCTACATGTGCCAAATGATGCGACAAGAACGCTGTTATTGCTCTTATCAATGATTTTTCTTATTTGTTCTCTCTCTTCGATTTCTGTTTTACCACAGATAAGATACGACTGCTTTTTATTAGTTTTTGAAATCTTCTGATATAAAGGTATTCCATGCTTTTCCACAAAGTTAAACAGAACAAGCACATTACCAGGAATACTAGTTGCGAGGTCTGTAATAAATTTATTTCGTGTATCGTTGAGAACCAACCATTCAATTTCGTCAATGTATTTTGCACGCTTGATCTCCTGTACAGCTGTATTGGAATATCTAAGAATCAAACACTCTATATTTAATTGAGCTAGAACCTCTTTATCTATAAGTTCTTTGGTGGATGTCACTTGATGAACTGCTCCAAATAATCCCTCAAGCACCAATTTATGGACTTGTGTGCCATCAAGAGTTCCTGTAGTGCCAATTTTATACTCACAAGTTTTTAGTTTATGCATAATTTTAGTCAGTGATTTTGCTTTGAACAGATGAGATTCATCGCCAATGATGGCATCATATTCTGAGAAAAACTCTTCTGGTTGGTCGTGTAGACTTTGCCATGTTGAAATTACCACTCTTGCGGTTGTTTGTTTTTCCTGTCCACCATATATCAAATGAATGCCCTTTGAAATTTCAGATGTATTAGCATAATCCTCAAAATCAGATTTTAATTGAGTCACAAGTCCTGTAGTTGGCACAACGATTAAAATCTTCTTCTTGGTTCGCTTCAGTAATTCTAAAATTATAAAATAAATGATAAGACTTTTACCAGAACCCGTTGGAGATATCAACATACATCTTTTGTTGCTCAAAGCATGATGGACTGATTCTTTTTGATAATCATGAGGTTCAATTTGCTTTCCACCAGAGAATACTTTAGGAAATGTAATTTCACTGGTGTCTTCCAACAACGATGATTCATATTCCACCTTATATGCTCTATCCTTGGCAAACTGAAGAACATATGGAAGAAGTCCTTTGTATATTCTCTGAGTTAGAAGATTATATAATCGAATCTTACCATCCCATTTCTTCTTGCGAAATGCTGGATTATATTCAGAATTAGGAACTTTGAAGGTAAAAAACATGCTCAATTCTTTTGAGATGGATTGTTCACAATCTATTTCGATGTGAACAGAATCTATGTTTTTAATTTTTATCATGATCCTTGAGTGAATCTAATCCAGTCAATAGTTGACCGAATATTCCAAATTTTATTCGCAATGATTTTTACTACACTCTCAAGATATGATACTTTTTCTTTTTGTACAAATATCTTATTTCCTAGAGTGATAACATCGATGTCGCTTTCGATAAATCGATCTAAATCTTGTTTTAATATGGATAAATCAAAGGGTTCCCATGCTCTTTTAGTTAGTTCTTCCTTGGACATTTTACCAGCATAATACAACCACTTATCTCGTTTGAGAATTTTTAATTTGGAATCCAAGGTTTCATAAATTATCTTCTCATCCATGAGAATACAGAGATATTTGTTATGTAATTGAGGAATACGACTAGATTCATCGTCTAGATGATTGGTGTCAATGATAACATCCAATTCCGCTTGTATTTTAATGTCAGTTAGAGTCATAATATAATAATACCTTAAATTAAGGATTTGTCAATACATTGATTTCATAATGGGTATAAGAGAATGTACATGTCGCGACTACTGCGTCAGTATCGGTCAATGCGCTATCAAAATCTATTCCAGATAGAAATGTTGGAAACATATTCTGATATGTTACAGAGATAATTGGTTTATACTTGCTGTCTGTTATCAACATCAATCCAGTTGCTACTTTTTGATGTTCTTCAATATGTTCACCTGTTGTATCATAAGAAATTCCAATTTGCCTTATCCATTCATATATCTCTAACCAATTTGCTAGATTTTCATCAACTATAAATCCAACCTGAAGGTCTTCGTAGTTATATGCTGTTCCTGGTCTTTTAATGACCACACCGCCAGGTTGAGATTGAATGGAAACGCCAAAACTAAGTGAAGGAATATTTGCTCGTTGGCAAAAATAAGTGACCGTTGGACAACGAGTTATTCTAAATTGAAACTTATTGTTAGTAAGAAAATTAGTGTTGGTTGGTTGATTTGGACTTGTAGTATACAAATCGCCTGGAGTCCAGAATCCAAGTTTCTTAATAATATCATCGTATGTCTGAAATTCTGATTCTGCCATACTAGTATTTATAAAAGAAAACCCCACAGAGTTTAGTCTGTGGGGTTCTAGTAGTCTATTTCAGACTAGTTCAGTTACCAGTGTTACCATGGAGATTCTTTACTGCAAAGAGTCTGTAGTAGGTATTGCTGTTGCTTGTAAGACCATCAGTATCGGTGGTGATAGCATCACGACCCTTACCGAATGGATTACCAACTAAACCATAACGAGTCTTGAAACCAATCTTCGGTTGGAAGGTGTCTTGACCAACAGCGCGAACCATTTGTAGTGGAACATATGGGCAGTAGAACATACCAGCGTCATATGGGGATGTACCCTTATATCCAACGGTGACGAAGTTGGTATTATCCTTAATGAATGGGTCAATGTAGACCTTGAACTTACCATTAAGAACACCTGCGAAGACATTACCAGTATCATCAACATTCATTTGAACATTGAGTGCTGGTGATATATTGAGGAATCCACCCATTGCCAATGCTGATGCAACATCAGAAGAGCAAAGAATGAAATTACCACGACCTCTACGAGTTTCCTTGGCAATTTGATTTGCTTCGCGTTCAATCTGGAACATCAGACCACGGAAACGTTCAGCCGACCAACGACCATCTGAGTCTGCAACAAGGTCATATACACCCCTATTTGAAAGATCGCCTTGTTGAGCACCAGTCTTGGCGATGGTGTACATTGCGCGAAGAATCTCGCGGTTGATTTCATTCATGATTTCAACTGAGAGAATATTAGCAAGTTCAGACTCAGCATCAAGACCATGTACTGCTTTGAGATCCTGAGCAAGTTCAGTGGTGTATTCTGCTTTGAGAGCACGCGAACGAGCTTGTACTGCGATACGCTCAATGCTGAATGCCATTTCGCGGAAGTAGTTTGAACCATCTCCGAGTTTTTCGGCAGTACCGGTAAGCATTGCGCGGAAATCAGTGAAGAGATCAGTGCGAGTTGCTGATTCATTAATTGGAGCAACACCAAGAGTGTGTCCAGAAAGAATACCAGTTTCACCAATATTAATTGCGCCAGTTACTGCTGCACCTGATGCACCAGAGAACTTTGGATATGCTTCATCGAATTGTGCTTCTGGACCATCGATGCTATTATACTTAGCACGCATTGCAAAGATAAGGCCTGTTGGTGCGCTCATGGGTTGAACGCCAGCAATATCATATGCAACGATGTTCGGCATTGCGCGGCGAACAAGACTAATCAGAATTGGGTCATAGCCAGCGAAGTTACCTGCGCTACCTACTTGTGCTGCTCCAAAGTTACCATTCATATTCATGGTTGGTGCAGCTTCGAAGAGATTTTGTGCTCCTCGTTCTTCTGCCATTGCTCGTACTTGATTCTCAAGAAGAACAGCAGTGACGCGCTTCTTGTGTAAATCGGTCAATTCGGGCATGTCAGCGTGATCAAGCACTGGGCTCCACTTTTCAACTAACATGTCATATGGGGTAGTTCCGTTAAAATCCATTTTTCTCTCCTTGAGGTCTTTTGTATTTATTACTTTTGATATTTCAGATATACTGATCTGATACGATGTTGGTATTAAGCATGTTTAGAAGTCTTCCTGCGTTGGAATTTTCTTTAGCATTCACTTGTGGTTTTGGGATATTTTTGCCAAATCTAGTCATAGCGTTAACCAATGCGCTCATTTCTGGATTTGCTGCATCTCTCATAGAATTCGGATTAGTTGTTTCCTCAACAAGATTTTGCTGAGAAGCAATTCTATTTGAATTAATTCTATTTGAAGATGATCGAGTAAAATATGATTCTCTGAGAAGTTTGACTTTTTCAGTATATTGATTTACGTTCTGAAACTCAATTCCTTCAGCAAGAGTTGCAAGTTTTTCTACTTCGGTATCAGTCAATCCACCTGATATCTCCATGAATGATTCTGCGCATTGACGAGCAGTATTTTCATTCATGAGTTCCACATTCTTACGAATCTGGTCATTTAATTGATTCTGAAGATCTTCGTTTGCCTGTGCCATTTCATCTAATACATCATACTTCTCGTCTGGAACATCAATGAATGTTTCTTCTAATAGTTCTTTGATTCCAATCATAAAGTGTTCTGCGATTTCGGTGCGAAGACCTCTCTCGACAGCAACGGAATTATCTTCCATCCATTCAGTGATGACATAGTTGAGATAATTATCAAGTTTTTCAGTTAGAAATTCAGTTTGTTCTTCAACTTGTTCTTCGATGAGTTCTTTGCTAGCTTCAAGAATTGCTGCTTCGATAATAGTTACTTTTTCATGAATTGCTGCTTCGAATATCGTAGCTGCTTTCATCATGAATTCTTCAGTGAGGTTTTCACCATTGAATAGACTCTCTAAGTAGTCCACTGAAGTTTTTGCTTGTAATGCTTCATTATCATCATCATCAGTTTCAATTGATTCTGATGCGTCTGCATTTTTGACGACTTTTCCAGGACCACCAGGAAGTTGAACATATGCTGCTCCACCTGGTCGTAATGTTTGTTGATTTGCCATTGCATTTTGTGGAGTAGCGACTGATTGGTTAATAACCGCACCTCGTCCACTGCCATCATCATATAATTTTGGGTCTGAATATAATTGTTCGTTTGCCATAAGGTTCTCCAATTTTTGTCTATTTCTATTTAGAATAAAATAATATTACACATTATCTATACAATTGTTCGTAAATCATCCACTGACTTTTGGAATGTTCTTTTAAGTATTCGTTTAAATCTTTCCTTTGGTGCGATTCCTCTTGCCAATGGATCCGGCATACTTGCTCGGGTGAGAGCAAGATCTCGTTTTTGTTGTTGACGATCTGCTTCTAATGGAACCGCTTTGTTCTTAAGAAATTGAGGACTATTTGCAATTTGTGTTGTCAGTCTCTCTCGTGGAGCCTGTTGTGGCGCAAATATCCGTGCATTCATGTCTTTTCTAAATCTTGCTGCTGTTGGATTTGTAGTATCTTGTAGTTCAAATGCAGTCATTTTATTAGCATGACGTATAGCACTATACCTAGGCGTAGGAACACCATGCTGTGTAGGTCGTCCCGCTATAACATTATCCAAATCGTGAATGTGAATATCTTGACCAGATGTCTTATTAAGAGCTTCTTGCGCTTTTGCTTTAATATTCTGTTCTATAGATGCATCTGCATACTCTCTAGACTTCATTCCATATGCTGTTGCTATCTGATTATGTGCATCTGTTTGCATTTTATCGCTATACTTCATTAACGCTTCTCGTCCATTATTTGCTAATTTTTCACCAATTCCAGTTTTTAGTCTCTCTCCCACACGAAATCTTAATCCAGTTCCCTTGGCAGCACCAGCATCTAATTGCTTTTTTGCTCCATATAATCCACCAGCAATAGCACCAATAGCAAGTGCTGTTCCTATGAATTCATTTAATACTAATTTTGTGTGTTGTCGAGTTGTCATTTAATTCTTTTCAAAAAATCAGAAAACAATCTAATTGCGTTTTCTTCTAAGTTTCTTTTTGATGTTTTCTTTAATGCGTGTTCGTATCTAGCAATTTCTTTTTCGACTAAAAGACCATTATCCCATATCCATTCCTTGCCCTCTAAGATGCCATTAACAAAGGCATTTGGGGCAGATGGATCGGCAACGATATCAATGGCAGCAAGAGTAAAGTCATTTTGAACGACATTTACTCCATTTTGGGACTTCAAAGACCCCATGCCACGAGAAGAAACTCCAAGTTGAGCACCTTCATCAATCAGGTTCTTTACAATTCTACCCATTGGGGTGTCTATGATTTTGGCTTTTCCATGAATTTGTCTTCCACTTTCGGTGAGATTGACAATCATATGAGAAACCCGATCCAAATTGACCGTTGGTCCAGTTGGATGATTCAACTCCCCAAGTGCTCTATTTTTATTTACATATTCTGCGATATACCGCTTTGTTTCGGTCTTTAGAACATCTTCATTATATAATCTTTTATTACGATTAACCACACCAGCTTCCATCATAACACCCTTTATGAAGTAGTTTTTAGCACCAGCTTCATTGGATTCCACAATTGTTTGCACGTCTTCTACGGTTTCTGTTATGAGTCTCATCTGAAGTCCTATCTGTTATGTGGTTTCTTCTGAAATATATTTGAGATATTGTTCGCCAAGAGTTTTGATTTCTTCATCACTAAGTTCTTCGCCTGTTTCTTCTTCAATCTCTTCTACAATTTCTTGAATTTCGTCAACAAATAATTCATACTCTTCATCTAGTTTACTATCTTTTTTATCTTTTTTGGCAAAGTCAGTGACTGCTCTCTTTTTCTTGAGAATCTCGTTTTCTTTTTTTTCTTTGCTCTCTGGTGTTGGATCTGAGGTTTTTCTTTCAGAAATCATGCTTGGAGCCACTTCTTCAATCTTGGATTCAAGCATAACACCGATTCGTTGAATAAGAGTTTGCTTGATTAATTTTTTTGTATCAACAAGATTATCTTCCATAAGATTTTTAATTATATTTTTTGCGTTTGACATTTTAATCTCCTAGTCGTATTTATATTATTTTTGTTCTGGCTCAAGTCCCATTTGCTGCATTCTAATTTGTTGCTGCATTTGCTTCTGTCTTTCCTCGTCCATTTCCTTATCCATTTGTGCTATTTCTTCATCCGTTTGCTTCAAAATATGCTTTCGAATGTACTTATTTGAAAATAGTGTACCGCTATAAGCTGCTAATGTAGTTAACATTTCAACTTTTTCTCTTAGTATTTCATTTTCCTTGAGTTCAGTAAAATATGAATCCTTGGAGTAATCAAATCGAACATCATGATATATGACACTCCAATCATCAGCGGTCATTATTCCCTTTAAGATGCATTGTTTCTTCAGTATATCCATGAATAAGTATGAAAACTTACTTCGAAGTCTTTCTATGAACTTATAGAACTTGACTTCATCTCTTGTAATTTCACTACTTCTTCCTAGATTGAACCCTGTTTGAACTTCTGCACGGGTGAGTGGAACATTCAATGCTCTGTATAATTTACGAAGTAAATACTCGACATCTTCCATCTCTCCAAGATTTTGCCCACCTGGAAGTGTAGTGATTTCGGTTCCTCTTCCACCTTCTCGGCGGGGAATCCAGAAATCTTCAAGCATGGACATATGGTTTCTGCTATCTTTAATCTCACCAGTTGCAGAATCATATACCAATTTATTTCGATATCGATTCATCAAATCCTTGATATATTGCTCTGCTTTTTGCTTTGGTAGATTTCCAACATCGACATAGAATATTCTTCGCTCTGGCGCTCTTGAAATTCTATAAATGACCACAGCATCCTCGATTTGACGAAGCATATTTAATGGACGAATTCCCTTATGAAGATATCCAACAACTCGCTTTGTGGTCTGATCCATGTATCCAGAATTACAATAGGCAATGGAATCAGTGCTGATTTTAATACCAGCAGCAGTTGTGGAAGTGATAGAACTAGTGCTTAGGTCGCAATAGACATAATGCTCATCAACTTTCTTGATGAGAGGAACCTGCATAGATCCCACTTTCTTCATTTCCTTTTCAATTTTTCTAACCTTGGTAATCTTAATTGGATCGATTGAACGGAGTTCCAATATACCTTTTTCTGGTTGTTCAGTGTCTATGATTAATTGATAATATACTTTACTTTCAATATACCATCTTCGGAATATCTCATATCCCTTATTCTTGAAATCCAACATCTTCATAATATCTTCAAATTCATTATAAACTTTACTTTTGATATTATCAGATAAGTCTACATTATCTAAATTTAACTTGACCGCTACACCATCAGAATCAAACACAATTGATTCAGTGACAATATCTTCAATCGCCATATCCACTTCAGGATAGAGAGACATAGAACGATATTGATGAATCAATGAGTTCTCATTGAGGAACGATCCACCAAAGTCATAGACGGAACTCATGAATCCGCCTGTCTCTAGTACATTGGTTCCGTCAAAATTATCAGGTGCTGCAAATGACAAAGTAGAGGGAGAGCCTCCTGAAAGGCCCTCCCCCGTACTTGTTATTTCATTTGACTTCTTATTAAATGAAAATCCAAACAATTCAAATGCCATATAAAAATCACTTTCTTAATTTTAAATTATCGGGTATTAGCAGCTGTATCATATCCTGGAATTGCTGGAGAACCTACAAGATCCTCAAGTGGAACCCAGTAATCGAATCCGAGAGTAACTGGAAATACTGAGAAACTATCTGCAAGATCATAATCCATCTGTAGAGTACCAATGTTAACTGGGAAGCAGTTCTTTAGTCTAATTCCTCTTGTGAATCCAGCTGGATTGGTGACGGTGTCATTTTGTTTGACATCGTTGTACCAAACTTCCCAGTCAGCAGTTACATTGTAACTGATGTTGTGGGTGTTTCTATTATCCATTGCTTCCATCCAGATTTCGAAATTTCTGCGAAGATCTGCAATAGAGTTATTGGATTCATAGATTTGAATAGACCAATCAACATATGTTCTTTCGCCAGAGAACTTGATTGCTCTGCCCATCCAAGGTACGGTGATAACACCGATGCTTGATTCTGGAATATCTGCTGCCTTGATAAGAATTGATGTTTCACTTGGATTTTCAGAACCACCGACGATATTTGTTCCACCGCCGCTGTTTGCTCCGCCCGTTCCTAGAGTTGGCCATTTGACTTTGACCAAGAATCTATTCTGACGAACACCTTTGAAATTATCTCTAAAGGATTTTAGTGTATTTGGTTGAATTTCTGGCATTTTTTACCTCTTATTATTTGTAATTACTATTGTCTAATTTATTTATTATTTACTTTAGTTTAAACTTAATTCAATGTTGTTTGAAGATCAACATTAGTTAGGGTAATGGTGATGAAATTGATGGAAGTTAGTGGTTTGATGAGAATTTCAGCATAGAATTCGTTTGCTTCAACTGTTGATACTGGATTATTTGATTCATCACATATTACCTTATAATCACTAATACCATTCTGAGATTGAACTGTTTCAAGAATCTTCTCAGCAGTTGATCTGAAGGAAGAACGTGTAGAAGCATTATTGACTTCGAACAGAGTTCTACGAGCAACTGCTCCAAGAGTCTTCTTAAGATTAATGAAGAGTCTAGCAACATTTACTCTAGAGAGTGTAGAAGTATTTGGATAGGTAGTCTTATCGCCGAAGAGGAATGTTCCTTCTCCTGGGAATGTAACTACTGGATTGATACCAGCATCATAGAGGTAATCTTGTTCTGCTGCTCTGAGAGTTCTAGCGAGTCTGGCAACATTGAGAATCTTACCTCTCTTTGTACCTGCTGGAGAAAACCAAGGATAATAATCTCTATCGGTTCTTGCCATACATCCAGCAATATCTGGAGCAAGAATAGTAGTGATTAGAGTTTCATCAGCACCATTTGCACCAAGATGTACCTTCTCACCATAGACAATGGTCAAGTGATAATCATCTGCGGTAGAACCATTAAATCCAGTTGGTGCGGTTGTAATTGAAGCAGTTCCTGATGGTGTATTTAGAATACCCATGACTGCGAGTTCATTTGCCTTCTTAGCATCAACGACTGCGATGACATTGGCAACAGCAGCTGCTGAAGAAATGCCTTGGAAAATAACATCGAAGATTGCGTTATCGGAAATTGCTTGGAATCCGGAAATACCACCGCAAAGACCAGCACCACCAATACCAACATAACATGCTGATCCATATTGTAGATAATTGTTAATCGCCCAGAATTGTTGAGCGAATGCTGTTCTACCACCGGTAAGGCCTGCACCAACAGTGGTAAGTACGCCTCCCTCGAATGCCGTGCCAGTATATGTATTATTGATATATCCTGCTGCACATGAGCCTGAGGAATATAAGGTAATACCTGCCATAAAAGTAGCACCACCCGCAAATTGAGTAACCATATTGCTAAGTCTAGCATATAGATCGTTGGTGTTTGGAATATACATTAGTCCAGCACCTCTTTCTGCTATAGTTGCAAGTGCTCCGATGTTAGCATCATCCGCCAACATAGCAGCAGCAAGTTTAATACTGGATGATTCGGACACGGGTCCAACGATTGAAAGATCGTTTAGTTTGAATGTTACATTTGGTCTGGCCATTTATCTCTCCTTTTAAATGAGTTACCTATTGAATATATAGGAAATTTTATTTTTGGCAAAATACATACATTTAAAACAAACCACTATAATTATCCATGTCTTTAATATGTAGATTAAGTGATATTTTGATATCTTTTTTATCTTGTATCAACCATCTGTCTACTCCATCTCCGGTCCAATTATCCTCTTCTTCTTGAATTGAGATGTCTTCAGAACCATCATCATAATATCCAAATGGCAGTAAATCATCTTCAATCTTTTCGATTTCGCGAGAATACATCGCAAGACGAACATCCATATCGGTTAGATTCTTAAAGAAGTCTTGTCGTGTACACCAAGCAAACATCGTGAGGCATGATACTAAATCGTCATTGTGTCCGTCATCTGCTTCATAACTATTTTTTCTAGCAACGAATGTCGTTAATTCATTGATGATATCAAAATCTTCAATGATTAATTTATCTTCTTCAACTAGATTCTTTAAAACCGCACATCCTACCTTTTTAGTAACTACAGATGCCTTCAATCCAAGATGATTTTGTTTTGCGCCACCAAATCCTTCGGTGATGACCTGTCCTTTTCTTCCTAGGAAACTTGTCTTGATTATATGTTCATATTCCAAGTCAGTATGTAAAATATC
>Ga0114979_10001023_pt1 | contig 18609 bp, 15 predicted proteins | sample S_140625_EF_Meta_FD_87315 | JGI IMG/M metagenome (GOLD analysis project Ga0114979, IMG submission 87315) | Freshwater microbial communities from Lake Simoncouche, Canada to study carbon cycling - S_140625_EF_MetaG | ecosystem: Environmental > Aquatic > Freshwater > Lake | place: Lake...
AGATAAGGGTAAAATCGTACTGATAGCTTTCTTTCTGTAATTTTTTTGCGGAAAGCTTGAATTTAGCAGGGAAAGAACCACTCGCAGATTCCTTGGAGTTATTTGAAGAGCAACTAGTAAGTAAGAGTAAAGGTATCAAAAAGTATGGCACAAGTTTCTTTAATAGCATTTGTAAAACTGTATCGTTGGTTCGTCCATTGTCAACAATAGGATTACTTTCAATTATTAAGGTTAGGGGAACAATAAGGGAGTAGGAGATAAAATATAAATGATAAATAGAAAAGTTTTAGTGGTCAGTACACTGCTAGTTAGTTTACTAATACCAACACCTTATAGCCAGGCCGCTCCAGTAAATAGTAAATACCTAGGTTGCTCCACTAATGATTATAATTGCTATACGGCTAAAATTGATACAGTTATTAAACAAAGCAAAAGTATTGATCCGGTATTGAAGAGTTTTGATGAGATTGCGAAGAATACTAATGGTATTAACGGTCAGTGCAACAATTTTGGTCGTTACATAGGTAAAGAACTTTATAAGAAATATAAAGCGTTAGTATTAAATTACCACAATTATACATGTGGAGAGCCCTACACCTATGGTTTCATGGAGAGTATGGGAGCAGAATCTAAAGATGTTTCTAATTTAGTTAGAAACAAATTAGTACCTTATTGCGCGAATGATAAGTTTCCTGATATGTGTGCTTATGGGATAGGTATTAGTCAATCATCAAGCAAGCTAAACGCAGGAGAGATACAGAAAAATTGTGAAAAATATTTCCCTGCATCAGCTCAGGCGCTCACCCTACCTTATGAGGTAAGAGCTGAGGGAATCTGCTTACTAGGGTGGGTATCAGGGAAAAATTCGGTATTACCAAGTTCTTACTATAAAACAATCAAATCAGCTATGGCTATATGTGACGGAAGTTATAAAGATGGTAAGTTATCCTGCTTGGCCGAAGCAACTTTTGCCTATACCTACGTTGGTAACCCTACTAGCGAGGTAAGAATAAAAAGAATATATGAATTAAAAGAACGATGCAAGGAGGATACCTCATCCATGTGCTACAGATTTATAGGTAAAGCCCTCGATGACTACTTTTTATATTCTTTACAACTAGATTTAAAAAATAAAACTAGTGCTTTGGAGGCAAGTAAACTAGTGAGCTCCCTATGTGTTAAGGGTAGTACTTATTGCATTGAAGGTTTGTTAAATGCTCATGTGGTACACCGTAGCAAGGAAGATGCTAAACTACTTTGTTCGGCCCTGGAAGTTAAGTATCGAAAAATATGTTTAGCTAAGCTAAACCCATAAATACAAAAATATATATTTTTTTTCGTTACTAAATTACTAACCAATTTTATAAGATTTCCATTTCTAAAATGCTTTCAAATTTATTCATAATTAATCTATTTCACTTCCAAAAATTGTAAATGTATGAGTAAAATTATAAATCCCCTGGGCAAATAGTGAAAAGTTATTTAGGATTTAGGGTACCTAAAAAATCATGCGAATATTAAAATTATTTAAGTCAATTAATCTTTAGCTTTTTCTGCAAGAAAGCCAAGTTTCCTTGGTAACCGAGTTTACAACTTGTAGATGAGCAGTACTTGACAAGAGCGCTCTCACTAACACCCAATCTTTTCGCTAAGTAACCAATTGCTTGGAAACAGGATAGGACTCCTTTTGTGGTACAAAACTGAACAAGAAAACTATTATTTAGGATTTCAAGTTCCGATTCATGCAAACTAGAGATAAGAGCAGCTTGACAAAGTTGTGTAAAAGCGCGATCCTGGTATTCTTTGTCCAGGTGGCATAGCTCAGTAAAACCATTAGCGGTTTGATAATCTCTGATCAATTTTAAATTGTAAATAAAGGTTCGGTAGGCACCGAGCATACAATAATCATAATTTTCTTGTTGAGAAAGTGCTGCACAGTAGGTAATTAAATTATGCATGTCTCCGTGGATTTGCCCAAAAGCATAAACTCCGAGAGAGAATTGGCATTCACTTTTCGTGGTAAATTTTTGCGTGGCGCATAACTCAAAATCTGCGTCAGTAAGTTTAGTGTTATCGTTAACCATACCAAAAGAACTAAAGCATTTGGTAGAATAATCAACAAAATCAACGCTTAGACATTTTTGAAAACTAACTTTAATTGGATTAACTTCATTAATTGCGAGACCGCGACCGATACCAGTTGCACATTGATCTCGTAATAACTTATCTTCAAGAGGGTCGCAATAATGATAGAGCGCGGACACCGTTGTTATTAGATTATTATTGGCCATAAATTTGCCAGCCTCTTGAGCACACGGGAAAGAACTGGTATTATTTAACTTCGAGCAATAAGTAAGTAAGTCAAATTTACTGATATCAACAGTTTTGTTAATTAAGGCGGTAGTAAGTAAATCAAAGAAACTGTAAAATACTCCACTGCCACAAAATTTGTTGGGTGTTCTATTGAGCCCAATTGTGTCTGGCGAGGCCAATTGACTACAAGTAGTAGCGAGTAAAGTTAAGTCACTCGGGTGAGAACGAAATAAAGCGACCCCAGCTTGAGTGAAACAGATTTGGCTATCTGAGGCTGGGAGTGCTTGACAAAGTTTTTCTACTGCTCGTGGAAAGGAATTAATATCTTTAGTAATGACTAGTAGCGGTTCGCGATATTTTGATTTATCAAATTCTCCATCCGTAGGTAATCTTAATGACTTTAGAGATAAAATGTATGCCTCTATTGAGGTTATCTTTTCTTTTGTATCTTCGTTTTTGGCTGTATTACTGCTAGGTATAGGTCTACCATCATTTATGGAATTTTCTTGCTCTGCTGAGGAATTTAGAAAAAATAATGTTCCCAAGATCAGGATAAGAGCCAAAGCTCCAGCAATTAAATTTGATTTGTTTCTCACAATGTTATTATCGCCATTTTCCCCTATATGACCATACATCGTTTTTTAATTTAGGATGACGAAGATTAGAAGAGTATATTTTTCAGCTAAAGTATATGTAAACTAGTTGTTCTGTCAAATATAGCATGTTAGTACAAATGATAATGTCATAAATGGCAACCGAAAAAGGTATACCTGTAGGATTGAAGGAGTGATTGAATGCTACCGAAAATCAATCAAAAATGGATAGTATGGGTTATGGTAAAAAGAAAAAGGGTCATACTAATTAGTATTCTACTACTCATCGTTAGCCTTACTCTAATCGGATTGTTACAGTTCAAAAAAAGTAGTTCACTAATTGACTCACCTCTTTACATCCTATCCATCGGGGATTCAGTAACCGAGGGAGCTATGGATAACTTCTCAGATAACCATTGGCTAAAAAATTACAACTACTTTCTAGCTAAAAAATTAGATGAAGCTAAGGTGAAAAGTGTATTCTTAGGTCATGGTTCCAACGAGCCTGGTGCTCCCAATAATGAGGGGCATGGAGGTTACTGCATATCGCCAGCTAAAGATGAATGTGTTTTTCAGAATGCACCCATAATGTTTAAAGAAAACTCGTTATTATTCCACTTAGATGAGTTTTTGAAGCAACCCAAAACACCAAATTTGATAATTCTGCAAGGCGGTATAAATGACATCAATGTCGGCTTCAATAGCAATAAGTTAGGAAACCTAAATGATAACTTTGATGAATACTTAAAGCGTACTAGGAATCGTTATCCAGATGCTAAAATTATCTTATTACCTCCGGTTTCAAGTGATGATCGAATGAATTTAAGAGAGAAAATAACTTCCTTTTCAAATTATTTACTTAGTAAAGAGAGCGAAAGTATTGCTTTTGTCGATTGTAGTGCTATGGAATCTGAACAATATTTTATTAAAGATAAGATTCATCCGAATGAAAAGGGTTATAACTTATTAGCAGAATTAATCTCTAAAAAAATGACGGAGAAGGGTTGGATTTAATGAGAAAAAAGTTATTGTTTCTAGCCTCATTATTATTAGTGCTACCCCTACTAAATACACCAATGGCTCAAGCTAAAGATTGTACTACAATCAGCTGCTACCTTAACTTGTTAAAAAAAGAAAAAAATGTTAGTAACCAAATTGCCAAGTTTGACAGTTTAGTTAAAACCAGTAATGGTTTACAAGGCTTATGTAACGATGTGGGAAGAAAATTTGGGTATGATTTGTACAAGTCAATAGGAGTAACGGCACTTAAGTACTACTCGCAAAGTTGTGGACATGCAATTTCCTACGGAATTTTACAATCACTGGGGGAAGAAAAAAATCCACCAATCGACAAAGCTGTAGCGTATTGTTTGTTAGACGAAAATATCCCCTCATGCGCTTACGGGGTAGGCTTAAGTTTAAGTCAGAAGGATAATGTCCAAGCTATGAAGGCATGTGAACTGGGATTTGCAAAATATGATAAAGGCAAGCCTTCTACCAAATCCTTTCAAATGAGCGCACGAGGGGATTGTTACTATGGATACATTTCAGATAAAATGAGTAAGGAAGCCATTAATAGCGTTTTAAAAATTAACAACTTCTGTAAAGGGCTAAAAAGCGAGTACTACCCTATTTGTACTGGCGTAGTTAGCTATAGTTATGTTAGCCAAAACCCAATCAATAGTAAGACGATAGGTAGCAAAATGTTAGAATTGAAAAAACTTTGCTTAGATGTCAAAAACTTTGAGTGCATGCAATTTGTAGGAAAAAATATGGACGCGGCTTACACGTACTTATTAAAAGTTAATTTTACTACTGGATTAAAAGAGTATCAAAAGAATGTTAATTTGATTTGCGGAAAATCAAAACCTTGCGTTGAAGGCATGATTCAATCGCACATTGTTCATACTTCACATGCAGAAGTATATTTAATTTGTAACGGCTTATTGCTAAAATCCTTTTGTCTAACTACAGCTAAGGAACATGTGTAAATTGAATAAAAGATACGAAATACAGGTATTAAGATTTTTGGCCGTATTTTTTGTCATATTCGGACATCTAAATTTATTGCAATTTAGATCTGGGTACTTAGGGGTAGATGTCTTTTTTGTGATAAGCGGATTTTTAATCACTGGTATACTTTTTAAACCGGATGCGACGATATTATCATTTTACAGTCGCAGAATTAAAAGAATCGCCCCATTAGCTCTACTAGTAATTACAGCGGTTAGTATATTTTCATTTATTTACTATAACAGTGCGGGGAACGAGTTTACGCTAAAAGATAGTTTATTCGCCAGTTTTTCGGTAATAAATTTCGAATTATCTCATAGGGCGGGCGACTACTTTCTTCTAAATAATTCGACCTCTCTGTTTCAGCATTTTTGGTCGCTCGGAATTGAAGAGCAATTTTACTTGTTTTGGCCATTATTTATTCTTTTCTTGATAAAAAAATTACGTAAAGCTGTCAGTATACTTCTGGTAAGTTTAATGTTACTTTCATCTCTGGCTTACTTTGCTTTAGTAATGGAGGCAAGTAGCACCGTGGGATACTATAATTCCTTGGGTAGAGTGTGGGAGTTAATGCTAGGTGCTTTAGTTGCGGTTATCGGAGTTAAGTTAAAGCCGAAAAAAGCCAACCTGGCATGGGTAGGAGGATGCGGTGCATTGATCTTACTAAGTCAACAAAGTAATGAGTATAGCCTACTCGCTTATGTTTTAGTGGGCATAATTGTAGCAACTTTATTAGCTGTAGATCTCCCGGGAACTACGTCTTACTTATTTAAACCATTAGTCTATCTTGGGGACATATCCTATGGCCTGTACCTTTGGCATTGGCCCATCTGGTTAGTTATGGAACGAGAGTTTGGAGATAGCTTAGCCATAAAACTTATGGTAATCATATTAACTTTAATCTTTGCAATGTTGTCAAACAAATTATTGGAAAAGAAAGCGATTCGGTCATCCCTTAAACCCGAAAAAACCATAGTTGTATTACTGGTTAGCCTAATATTACTTTCAAGCATAAATATTGCAGTGGCTAAATTTGACAATTCGGTGAATATAAAAGAGGTATTAAGTAAAATAAATCAAAGCAACAAGATGAAAGATAGTAGTGAAGAGATGGGATTAAATAACAATAATAATTCGATTGGGGATGGGTTAGATAATAATAATAGTTCTATTAACCCAGGAGAGGGTAATGATAAGGGGAGTACGTCGGAAGAAAGATTTCCAAGTTATACAGATATTTTCCCAGCGCTAAAAAGCATGAACGAATTAGGAAGTTATTTGCTAGCTTCTAGTAAAAAAGATTATGCAGCTGTAAAAATTAAACAAGATATTGGCAAGATACGAGAAGATATCGGGTATTTTTCTCAAGATCATTGCCCCGTGGCAACAACTTCTTGCACATTAGAGGTTAAAGAGAGAAAGGAACTCTATCTTTTAGGAGATTCCCATGCTAATATGTGGTTCCCAGCTCTAGCAAGGTTGGAAGAGTACGGAGAGTACAGGGTCTCATCCTTAGCTATACCTGGGTGCCCAGCTGTAGCAATGGCATTCGAAGAGGGCTACAAAGAAATGGGCAAAGAAAAGTATATAGAGTGTCAAAAGACATTGAAAAACTATATTGCGGCAATAAAAAGAGACAAACCTGAAGTACTCGTAATTACAGGTGGAACCCAAACAGGTAAAATTTCCTGGATAAAAAGATATCCAGCTCTGATAAGTGAGCTAAAACCATTTGTTGGGAAAATAATATTTATTGGTGATTTTGTCTACGGCAGAGTAAATGTAGTGGAGTGTTTGCAGAATTATTCCAGTATAAAACCCTACGAGTGCGGACAAGCAACTTCTCAATTGGATCCTGGCTACACTGATCGCATCGAACTAGAAGAAAAGATCATTCAAAAAACGGGCATATTCTACTATAATCCAGAATCCTTGATGTGTAATGAGCAATATTGCCCAGCAGTTTTAAATGATATTATTGTTTATCGAGATAGATTTCATATCACAAGAACATATGCTCGGTGGGTTGGAGAGTTACTACTTAAGGAATTAAAACTATTGTAAGAGTTGCGAATATTTGAGAGCTACAAATTTGCTAATTGATTGCTAGGGTATAGAAAAAGTATTTTAAATTGAATATAGTTCGCGACAGTAGTATTTCTTAATAAAGTTATAAAAAATGTATTATACTTTTCATGAATAGAAATTAGTAAAATGCTTTAATACTATAATCATAATTTAATCGGCTAAATTGTATAAAGCTTTTCTAAGTTTAATGTAGGCTCTATCACGTAAAATACGAATTTCCCGATTATCTTTACCCATGATACGGGCGATTTCATTTAATGAAATTTCATCATGCATAATGTAAGAAATAACTAGTTGCTCATCCTCATGCAGAGAACTTATCGCCTGGGTTACTAAACTATGTTGAAAATTAGCAATAACTAACAAACTAGGATCGTCATTGGAGACTTCCCAACTATTGGAGATATGACGTCCGTCATCATCGGTTGAAAGGTTGTCGATAGAGGCTTCAGGGGCGAGTTTAGGGAGAATGGAGAACTTATCAATGTCCTCGCCGATTTTCTTGGCAACCTCATCAATGGATGGATAGCGCCCAAGCACTTGTTGTAATTCTGCTTCAGCTGCAGCGACTTTTCGCTGGAAGGTAGTTAATCTTTTCGGAATAGGAGATTCAGCTCTCACGCCATCGCGAATGGTACCATTTATACGAGCGCATGCGTAGGTAGAGAAGCGAAAGCCAAGAGTTGGATCGTAGAGTCTTAGAGCGGTTCTTAGACCCATATAACCGTAAGCCAACAAATCATCGGAGGATCTGTTGGGTAGTGAACGCTCTAATTTATTAGCCTCGTGCCAAACCAAATTGGTGTGCTTATTGGATTCAAACTTTAGGATCGCCCAGCAAACTCTCTCCATAGCAGGCTCAGAGGCAGTTAATTTGATTACAGTTTCATCAAAGTTTTTTAGGCGCGGAGTGGTATCCCATAGTTCTGTAACTTTCACAATAAACTTACCAGAAAGAATATATTCTTCCATTTGAATTAACTTATAAATTGTATAGAGATAGGTATTTAAATGATTACCGGGTAGTCCTTTAAAAAATTTCTCAGAGAGCGTTTTGACTTCAATATTATTTTTACGGAGGAGATAGAGTAAGCCAGCCTCAGTTCTGAGCGGCAAAGCTTCCATATCTAATTCTAAACTTAAATTATAGGCTAAATTCTCCAACTCTTCCTCAAGCAGGTCGCCAACCGTATCTACTAAAGCTGTGGTAATAAAATCACGTTGCACTCCAGTGGTTTTGGTTTCCAATAGATGGGCTAATGCATCAGCGAGGGAATTATAGGTGAGTACGTAATTAATGAGCGAGAATTTCTTTAATGAAAAGAGTATTATCTGGTTGGTTTTCTCGCAATCTCCAGCTAAATCAGGTAGTTGATAATCTTTTCTTTCTATAGGAAGCATGGATAAGACAGTACACGCTGAGATGAAATCAGCCAAGATAATTTGATAATCTGTTGTTTTTTGTTGTTAAATAGGTCGGGATGAGCGATTGAAAAGCTCCAACAATTCAAGGTGAAGACGCAAAAAATAATATTAATGCGGAGCGGAGCGGTAATCGATAAATATGTAGCAAGGTAATTAAAAGTAGGCTCCGCAAAATCAGTGAATATAGAGCGGTTAAAAGAGAGGAGTTAGTTATTGCATGATACTATAAAGTAGTGCTTTTTGCAGTTCAATATCAGCATTTTTCTTCAAATAGTAGTCAAAGTTTACCAGCGTTTCAATTATTTTAACTATCTCAACCTTAGTGTAGGAATTAGTTATTTTTCTAAGAGTGGCAAGCTGGTAAGAGGATAAGCCGGTAATAAAGCTACCTTTAGGGTCGGTTAAGTAGGTGTGAGCCTCTATGAAGCGGTTACTTAGATAAACTAGCGTAGGGAATGGTTCAAAGGCGTAAGCTTTAGAAGGTAGAGGTTTTCCTCTAAGTAGTATTAAATCAAGCAAATCCCAGGGAGCAATCAAATCTGAACCACCTTCCTGAGCCGAAAGCAAGTAAGTTTTACTACCCCCAAGCGCTAGCAGTTCCAGCCTATTTTGAATCTCGGGGTAAGGTAGTGCCATGACATTAACTAGTTGATCAATTTCAAGGTTAGTTAAAGAAAGACATAGCGCTTGTGCAAAAGAAGAGACAACTCTACCAAGATCCTTTCTCTGTGGGATATTGTACTCTTCTAAGGTAACTTCCTTCATGGTTAACTTATCTTTAGCTCCTAGTTTATGATTAATAATTAGTATGAAAGAGTGGGAAGTTTGATCAAGGTGAGAATTTAAAAATTGTAATATCTCTTTATTGAGTTTTCCTTCCAAGTCTAGAAGTAAAATGCTAGAGTTAGCAAATAAGGAGTTTGTTGTTAAGGTGAAACGTAGGTCTGGGATTGTTTCTGTATTAATGAGATAGCGCTCATAACTCGGTAAATCTTGCTTTAAGGTTGTTAGACGGGTAGAGAGAAATTTGTAATCATCACCAGCTAGAACTAATTTCATAGTACTACTATCCTAGGGAAGTTGAAATAGAAAGATATTGCGAATAAGCTCTTTACCAAGATTAAAGAAATTAAGTAAATTAAGAATTTTTTAGTAAGAGAAAGTGATCAATAAGCAAAACAAGTTACGAGGAAATTAGTAAATTAGTTGAAAAGTTAGTTAAAGGAATAGGGTAGGAGATAATGCGCCCTGAGGTGTGGAGTATGCTAACTTTCTCATTATCATTAGAGTGATACTTACCGAGCAAGCGACCTTGGCGATTAGAGATGTAGAGTTCGTTCTGGTGGGGCTCAACAAATGATTCCTTAGCATCCTCCGCTACAGATAAAACTTTGACCCGGAGACCGAATCCTTTCTCACTGGATAGTACTTGAGCTATAATACCAGAGAAAGTTTTGAGCCCTTGATCGAATAAGCGATGTGCTATCTCTTTAGGTAGAAAACCGATAGCGTTTCCTTGGTGAATAATCTCCATAGCTTTCGAGTCATAGGTGTTGGAAGAAGCGTGCTTTATAGTAATGAGATCGCCTTCTTTGGCCAACTTCGCTTGACCCAGGTGGAAGGTAATTCCGTTGACTGGGGCGATGAAAGGGAGCACTAAACTCATAATTAATGATTAAAAATATTGCTGGCATAGACATACAAAAACCCCGCCAAAATGGCGGGGTTTCATGTAATCTTGCTCACACTGCGCAGCTTTTACAAGGGCAGTTATCGCGAGTGTAAGGATAGGCGATTAACCATTCTTTACAAGTAGGACACTGGCAACCGCTGTGAGCATTCTTTTCAACAAGAATGTCAGCAACATCCAGACCTTGGCGTTGATTAGGAAAGAGGGAAGCCGAAACTCCGTGTTCTTTAAACCAATTCATGAGAGCTAAACGACCTCTTTCACCGGCTTCATCACCATCGAGCATAACAACCATGTGATGCTTTTTAAGTTCAACCAGCGCTGTGGCAGGAGGCATAACGCCAACTCCAGGAATCGCATAAGCTTCAACACCCATAGTTCTAGCAGCAAGCAAATCCTTAAAGCCTTCGACTATGTATATTTTACTACCTTTTTTTAATTTACTAATTCTCCATAAACCGCAACCAACGAGAGATTCGTCAGAAGCGCCTTTAAGACTTAGAAAGGGAGTAACGTAAAGGACCTTTTCTCCAGCTTTTTCTTTATTGCCTTTATAGGCAAGTTCCCAAGCATCAGAAGGGTCAAGAATTTCTCCGCTTGGAGAGAGTTGACCAGTCCACAATTTTTTCCAATTTTTGTGAGCTTTAACTTTTTTAGCCTGCTTTACGCTAGGTCTAAATTGCATTCCAACAACATCTCCTAGAGGAGAAAGGTGCGGTTCGACAACGTTATACTCATCATTAAAGAGAAAGAAATCCTTTTTGTTTTTATCGATAGTCATGATACCAGATTTAATTAAACGATCACGAGAAAACTTCTTAAGTAACTTCTGCTGAATCGTTGTTGGATCTAGTAAGACGACACTGCCAGCCTCTTTTACTGCCTCAGGGGCAATATGCCAAACAGCATAGTAATTAAAGGCAGCTTGTTGGTCTCCTAGTGAGATAATATAATTATAAATCTCACAATCGACTGTAGCTACAAAAGCTGGCGCAATTTCAAAGACAGGGATTACTTTGCCAATGTTAGATTGCTGAATGGCATCTCGATCTAAAAGTAAATTAATTGCTTCATTGAATTTTAAATTCATGAACTTTACTAATAGTTCAATTGCGTCACCATGTTCTCCACAAGGAAAACAGTGCCAGTAGAGATTACCACTCTTGGCTGATGTTTTAATTTTAATCTTACCTTTTTTGCTATTACCGCAATTAGGACAGATAATATTATTTTCCGATACGAGACCAGCGATTTGGAATGCCTTTAAGATGGAATCTTTAGCATTTTTCTTATCCATATCAGTGATTTTCGTATTGACCTTATCTGAGTAAGGTCGGGTATTTTCCTTACTCATATATACTCCTTTAATAGGTTAACAATATTAACTATGAGCGCAAAAAAATAGACGCCATTCGTGGCGTCTATTATTTAGAAAAGGTTCTTTAAAAACCCCAGACATCTTCCATATGTTTTTGGTAGATTGGGTCCAAAGCTAAAGATTGGCGAGTAGCGTCGGTATAATTAGCCGGTAAGCTAATAAGACCAGGCTCTACTTTTAACTCTACAGGCTCTTCAAGAACTTTATTTTCTAGAATGAAAGAGCGGTCATCCTTTACGGTGATCGCAATAGGTGTTCCAGCGTCCAATTCACCAGAGGCTATTTTCTGCTTCATAAGTTCGTCAATAGCTTGTTCTAAATCAGCGTTCATAAGACCGGTAGCGTCATTGGTGAAAAAAGCTACAAAAGGAAGTTGATTATTTTCCTTAGACATGTTACTCCTTATAGGTTAGATAGATAGTACTATTGTCGCATTTTGTGGTTATTAGCGATAATAGTAAGTAGTAGTTAATATACACTATATAAGGAGCAATATGAAAATCGTAGACTATCCCCTTATGCCTCATAGGGAAGAGAAAGCTATTGATAGTATTAAAACTATCATAGTAGAAAACAACGATTCTTTGCAGGTGTTAAAGACATCTATTGCTGAGGCCAAAGCCTGGGCAGTTGATACTGAGACACATGATAGAATCATTTTAAAATCCGGTATTTGGGGTGCGGTGAGAGTTATCTCAGTGGCAACCAAGAATAAAAATAACGAATACTGTAAGTACGTTATCGACGCCAATATTTTTGCACCGTTAGATTTGGAGCCTATCTTCAAATCCGAGGTGCCCGCTTTTGGGTGGAATGCAAGTTTTGATCAGGAAGTTTTAGAACTTTATGGTATTAAACTTAATTCTTGGCGTGACGTCATGCTAGACGAGAGTCTATTGTATTCAGGGTTTAACGGACGAAATTTTCATTTGGGTTTAGCGGTTGCCGCTAAGCGTTATCTGAATTACGATGTTTCAGGTAAAGGAAGCGTCCAAACTTCATTCGATGATAGTTCACCTATCACCCAAGAGCAGTATGATTACGCCGCGAACGACGCTTTAGTGACGCTATATTTGGGGGAGATTATTTCTCAACTCATAGTAGAGCATAAACTGGAGAAGACTTCTGAGCTAGAGCAAAACACAAGAGAATTTATCTACATGATGGAGACCACCGCTGGTGGGTTTTGTTATGACATGGATTCTTGGGGTTTGTATCTTGTAGATGAAAAAGTTAAAGCCGATGAAGCACTTAAAGCAATTGCTAAATTTACCAATGAAGAGTTAGAGATTCCAAGTTGGAATGTAGACTCTGATATCCAACTTAAAGATAAGTTGAATCAATTTGATAAAGAGGCAGTGATAGCGTACCTAGGGAGAGCTTTCTCGCCAACAGATTCAGTAGATAAAGCAACACTAACTGAATTAAAAGCAGCAGGTTCCACTCTAGCTGATCTAGTGCTAACTTATCGTAAACCAGCCAAATTAGCACAAACATTTGGGGTGGATGCTTTAAGTAAATTCTATTTCGACGGCCGTATTCGTTCACGCTATATGCAATGTAGAACATCTACCGGACGGTTAAGCTCCCATTCACCAAATGGACAGAACTTACCTGGAACGCTTAAAGCATTTATGAAAGCCCCTGAGGGTCGATTAATGATCACAGCGGATTATTCACAAGCAGAACTTAGAGTCTTGGGCTACTTAGCTCAGGAAGAGAGTTGGTTGGAAGCTTTTCGAAATAACATTGATTTGCACGATTTAACAGCAAAGAATATGTTTAATATTGATATGGAAGAACTTAAAAAAGTCGATCCTAAGAAGGCGAAAGCAACCAGAACCCGTGTAAAGGCGACCAACTTTGGCATGCCTTATAATATGGGGGCTACTCTTTTAGCAAGAACCCTAACTAACTCCGGCGTACCCACTACAGTATTTGAAGCGAAATCTACGATTGATAAGTATTATCAAGCTAACCCAAAGGTTAGTTTGTACCTGAAGAATCGTGATAAATTTGTAGAGAACTTTAGTAAGAACCCAGGAGAAGTTGATTGGGAACTTTCCTTTAAACTCCTAGACCTCTTTGTAACATTTGACGGCAAACGTCGCGGTTACAAAAAGAAGTTTAAGCGATATCCACTAGCTAGCGAACTCGTTGATTATGTCAACGAAACTGGTAAAGGAAAAAGTCTATTTGAGGAAGAAGAGTCGCAAGTCGACCCTCTAATCTTAACTAAACTTTATGAGGATATTGATTGGGCGTTCCGTTATGATGCTCCAGTAGTACTTAGACCTAATGGCGATCCGGTAGCTTTTGAATCTCGCACAATCTCTGGTAGAAGGAGATTATTTACTATACCAATGGATAACGGATTTGAACGCACAGAGGGCGCAAATGGCTCATCGGGCAGTGATACTTCTGATAAGTTTTCTGGAGTAGTTACAGTAGCGATGTTAATTGCTGCTACAACCAATAAGCCAGAAGCTGCTAAGGTAAGAGATGCGTGGGCAGAACTCCACGGAATCGCTTTACCTAAGGGAGTACAACGAACTAGCAAAACTGCCAACGAAGATAGTAAATCACTTCGAGAGAAGATCCGTAAAGCTCAGATTGAAGAACGTAAACAATCAGTAAAGGCTTTCGAAAATAAGAAACCTTTAAAGATTAAATATGTTAAAGATACCTGTGATGTCATGGGTGCAAAAGCTGCCAAGTTCTTATTGGATATGGCGTTAGCTGATTCTATTCAGAAACAAATCGGCGCTTTCAGAAACCATCCTATCCAAGGGTCGGTTGCGGATATAGCAGAGCTAGCATTCTCCAAATTAAATCTTATGGCCAAAAACTACCCTGATCTACTCTGGGTACAGACGGTACATGACTCTATCTCTGGTGAATGTAAGGCAGAAGATGCAAAAGAACTAGCAACGATGCAGAAGAAACTTATGGAAGAGGCCATGGAAGAGTTACTTCCAGGAATTCCAGCTAAGGTTGATGCAGAGTATGGTTCTTCACTCGACGATCATGATCTAGTCGGGAAAATAGCTTAAGTAATAGGCGCCGGGAAACCGGCGCCTATTTTTTTGCGTGGAGAGTTTTTTTAGGTATAGCGTTCTGGTAAGTTTGTGATAGCCACCATTCTAGGTTCAAGAGAGCCGTCGGTGGTAGAAATAATAATTGGATTAAAACTAGGAGCTTCAAGGAGCAGAATATCAAAATCAGCGATATTATTGGTTTTCATCCACGCTCTAATATGTGCGATATATTTTTCTAGGGTATCTTCAGGTATCAGGAGTGCTACTAAATTATTATTGATTTTTAGAAATTTGGATAGGATCCCATCCCGTTGCGCTAGATCTTGGTACGGGGGAAAGATTACTAGCGGAATGGTTAGATTATGAATAGTTAAGCCAAAGAGGGGGCGCTGATGATTACGATCAGTAGGAATTTTTTTATTATTGCCTTCAACTTGCCATCCCATAAATTTTAAAGTTTTGAAAATATTATAATACCTTTCAGCATCTTCGAGAGAATTATTACCTCGAATTAATGTCCAAATGTTAGGAGGGAAATAATTGTGGCGGTGATGGCATTTTCCCAAGCAATTATTAATTCTTAAGTAGAGATCATCTCGGGTAGGTTCCAAGATAATATCTTCGTTATGAATATATATTTCTAACATAGAGAGAATAGCGGTAATTGGAATTCCAGTAATTTTAGCGTATTCTGAACAAGAAGATGCCCTTAAGGGTTCACGCAACATCAGCTTAGAAAGCCTGACATCTCGTATGACTGGTAGACCGCTACTCATTAGGTCCCGCTAAGTAGGCGACAATTCTCTGGGCGGTTTGGACGTCACCTTGTGCTAGTGAAGACTGTAGGTTTGCTAACTCGGAAGCAAATATGGCCCATTTTTCTTTTTGTCTCTCTATATAAAGTACCTGGTCACGGCTAATTTGATCGAGTAGTTTCATTTGTTGTTCTCGGGTTAAGAATTTCGCTGCCTCCAAGGGGTCGATTGAGGCGACTTGTTTTTGAGATGTTAAAATGCTCCGACGCTTAATCTCCAATTCCACCGCACTCCTAAGCTCACGAACTTGCTTAGCGGTATTTGTGGCTCTAATAATAAAGTACACTAATTCATCGCCCTCTAAGGTTAAATTTTTTAAATCCAGTCTTAAGTAGTTCTCTAGCTCGTCAAGCGGAAAAGGAAGAGAAAGAGTACTCTCATCATTGTGAATGGGGAACTTCCTCTTCTTAGCCATAATTTCATTTTCGGTACTAACAACTATAAAAACAGATACTTTATAATAAAGATTTACCATGATAGTATAAGGTATATGAAAAACATGGTTTTTGAAGAGTTGAGATTAGGTGACTATCTAGTAGTAAATAATGAACCTCGAACAGTGCGAGGAATTATAACGGCTGGTCACTTACCTTTCAAGATTAAAGGATATATTATACTCGGAGAGTTAGATTACATCGTAGAGATTCCTATCGAAGGCCAACATTGCACCATTCTTTCGCCGTCAAATATACCGCCCGGAAACGGAGAGAGTGTAATGGAAGGAGCAATAACCTATTTTGCCCCTCATCTACCGGCAATAGGGGGAGCTATGGGGGAGTTATTATTCCGTGTAATAGTAAGTAAAGGGTATAGCGAACCTATAATATTAATCTATCGCAATGCCGAAGTGATTGCTTACTATAAATATGATGTATTAAAAAGTTCAATGATAAAACATGAGAAACTTAAAAAATCTAAAGCCAGTAATGAGATGACCCCTCGCCATGCAGCAATAGTTAACCCGCCCAACTTGACTGATAAAGAAAATGTTGGGCGGGTTAATTCTAATGGAGCTAAGCGAATTTTGAAAAAAACTAAGAAGTTTTTCTCTTAACTACCTTTAGCTTCTTTTCGATGGCCAGGATGTCAGCATGAGTAAGTGTTTCTTTATCTTGCAACTCTTCAACAATATTTACAAGAAGACGCTTATTGCTCTTAACAATCTTTCTAGCTTCAACTAGCGCTTTAGTAATAAGTTCAGCCACTTCATCATTAATTTCAGCGGCATTAGGTGGGAACATTTGCTCGGTCTCAACTGAGACCATTTTCTTGCCCATACCGTATTTGGTAACCATGACGGTTGCTAACCCCGTAGCACCTTGAAGATCGCCATGAGCGCCTTGAGTAAAATCACCATTGAGTAACAGTTCTTCAGCGGCACGACCACCCATGGAGACTACTAATCGGGCAAAAGCTTGAGTTTTAGTCATAAACTGATCCTCACTGCCTCCAAGCCAAGTTACACCACCGGCTGCGCCACGAGGGATAATAGAAACCGAGACAGGGTCATCAGTATCTTTTTGCAGTAGAGCACAGATAGTATGTCCGGCTTCGTGCCAAGCGACAATCTCACGATCTCTATCGGTAACCACGGCCGACTTTCGTTCTCGTCCGAGGGAGGTAGTGGCTAGCGCTTGTGCAAAGTCTACCTCTTCCAACTGGGAAGAACCACGACGTGCTGCTTCTAGCGCCGCTTCGTTAACTAGGTTAGCAATATCCGCACCGGTTAAACCAGGCGATCTTTTTGCTAAAGCTGCAAAATCAATATTTGAGGCCAGGGGTTTTCCTTGAGTATGGATCTTAAAGATTGCTTCACGTCCTCCGCGATCAGGTACAGGTACTTGAATCTTACGGTCAAAACGTCCAGCTCTAGTTAGAGCCTCATCTAAAATATCAGGGCGGTTAGTAGCAGCGATCATAATAACGCCGGAGGTAGCAAAACCATCCATCTCCACAAGGAGTTGGTTTAAAGTATTCTCTCTCTCATCGTTAGCAGCCCCAAATGAGCCCCCACGAGAACGACCAATAGCATCTATTTCATCAATAAATACAATGGCTTGCTGGTTCAACTTAGCTTTATCAAAGATTTCACGAACTCTTTTTGCACCTGCGCCCACAAATATTTCCACAAAGTCGGAACCTGAAATAGAGTAGAATGGCACTCCAGCCTCACCAGCAACAGCGCGAGCGAGCATCGTCTTACCTGTACCAGGAGGACCTACTAGTAGGTAACCTCTAGGGAGTTTAGCGCCTGTAGAAGTAAATTTGGAGGGATCTTTAAGTAGCGCTACAACTTCTTTTAATTCGTCTACGCATTCATCGACGCCAGCAATATCTTTAAAGCGTGTAGTAGGTACCTCAACTGGTGATGATTTTTTACTGCTTAAATTAGCAATTCCCATACCACCGCCTTTACGCATGAGGAAAAGTAGGAAACCAATAATAAGTATAGTAGGGGCAAAGGTTCCCAAAAAGCCAGTAATGAATGATTGTGGTCTATTGATACTGCCCTTGAAGTCGATACTCTTATTAGCAGCAAGGAGAGCGGAAAGTTCCTTGCCATAAGTTACTGGGTAGCCAACTTGCTCTAGCGACTTATCTTTCAATTCTACCATAACGCGGTGTTGGTCATCATTCATTAATACCTTATCTACATCACCTTTCTCTAATTGAGTTAGAAAGGTCGATAGGCTAACCTCTTTGGGTTCAGGTTTGGCATTCATAGTGGAGAAAGTTAAGTAGATGAATAAGATTCCTAAAACAAGAACAATATTCTTACGAGTCTTACTATTTAAATTAGGAAAACGATTCTCTTTATTATTATTTGGTTTGTTATCAGTCATGCACTACTATTATCAAATCAATTAATAAAAACATATAGGTTATTAACCTGATGAATGATATTATATAAAGTAGAGTCAGGAAAGTCTGGTTGCTAAACCATATGTATAATAATTTTATATTAAGGTAACCATTTTACCAATATAGTAAAGTAGGAATATGTTTAGAAAAAAATGTTAAGGTAAATAGAAATTATTGTTGAGCTAAGATGTTTGCTAGAACGCTCTGATATTGTGGTGTAATTGCGGGTATACGTTCTTCATCGTGGAGAATGTAGCCGGAACCTAAATCAATAATTGAACCGAGGGGATTAAGAATTAAGGGCTCATTATTAGAAAATATTAAAGTGTTTGGAGTGGGGTTAATGGCCACTTGATAAGAGTTAGGGTTATATAACGCCACAGGATAGATACCG
>Ga0114979_10001027_pt1 | contig 18580 bp, 19 predicted proteins | sample S_140625_EF_Meta_FD_87315 | JGI IMG/M metagenome (GOLD analysis project Ga0114979, IMG submission 87315) | Freshwater microbial communities from Lake Simoncouche, Canada to study carbon cycling - S_140625_EF_MetaG | ecosystem: Environmental > Aquatic > Freshwater > Lake | place: Lake...
GTAATCATGTTCGTATTGCATTACCTTGTGGACATAGATTTCACGACGGCTGTATAAGGCGTTCATTGACTAGTACTGGTGGAAGATGTCCAAATTGTATGGGAGTTGTAACTAATATACCTTATCCTTCTATACAAGAACGACGAATACAACCACTATTCCAAATACAACCACAATCACAACTATTAGATTTAGAACCGCTACAACTAATACAACACCTAATAGTACGCAATCAAGAACTAGATGTTATAGAAGAAAGTATAGAACGACTGAGAGAACTACTGCCTGATGCACCAGAAATTCCAGATATAACTTATGAACAGGCAGTAGTTAATGAAGTAACAGCAAATGATACTGAGACTACTTTAAGAAGTATTTATAATGAAGCATATACTATTTATACTAACTATGAAAGTTTTAACACACAAGATAGACCAAGTACTAACGATGAAATAGCGGAACAACACATTGATGCTTTTTTTAATAGAACTTCTAATTTATTAGAAGTTGCAAACTATGATGCGATTAATGCATTACGAATTTCAAACCATCTTGGTTCGCAAATGCTTAGTGGTTCGCAAATGCTTAGTGGTTCTCCTTAATAACTTTTTTATAAAAAATTATAATAACTTTATATAATATATGTCATCATCTATTATTAAAGTAAAAGCATCGAAAAAAATTCAATCAAGTTTTCGAGCTAATAGAACTAAGAAATTAGCAGCAATAAAAAAAATTCAATCGAGTTTTCGTGGTACTAGAAGTCGAAGAGCAGTAAAATTACTAAAAGAAACTATAAAAGCGACTACTAATAAATGCCCAATATGTTTTGAGCCTATGAAAAAAAATATTACAATTGCTTTACCGTGCGGACATATATTTCATACTAAGTGTATAAAAGAGGCTTTGCGTTATAATAATAAATGCCCTAATTGTAGAAGAATTATAACTAATGTTTCACTAGAAACAAGGAGAAGACGCAAACGAACGTTTAGAAACGTAGTATTTAGACCACTACAAATGCTTAGAAACTTATATAATGCTAGAACAAGACGCAATAGACAAATACAAGATAATAATGTAGATAGTGTAATAAATGCATTACAAGAAAGTATAGCAGCGCATGAGGCTGAGAAAGTTATAGAACAAAGAATAGCAACTATATTAGCGAGGACAACAAGAACAACACTAAGAGCAACGGAGAGGACAGCAACACAACGGCGAAGAATTATTATTAGAGATTTACAAATAGAGGAACAAAATTTAAAGGCAGCTCGTGATCGTTTGCGTCTAGCAAATGAACGAGCACAAGCTATGTATAATGCATTGCCCGAATCACAACGAATACATTAATACAACAATGATTTATATATTATAACATAACAATATAAAAATATATTGTTATATTATATGCCTTCAAGAAGTCGGAGTTCTTCAAGTCGAAGAAGAAGAAGTTCTGCAGCTAAAAAGCTTCAAAAACGGGTTAGAGGTAAACAAACCAGAAGACGACATGCCCGCTCAATTGATCAAATTTATGCAAATTTAGAAAAAACAAATGAATGCGCAATATGTCACGAATCTATGGCAAAAAATGAAGCTATTACAAAATTAGCATGCACTCACAGATATCATAGTGGATGTTTAGAACACAGTATGCGCTCTGGACACGCTAATTGTGCATTATGTAGAAGAGCTATACCTAATAATCCCTATGCACATTTAGCGGTTCCAAATATAACTTATGAAGAGGCACTTGTTGCTAGAAACCAAGCATTAGAACGGCGACGATTAGCAACACAAGCATATAATAATGCAGTATTCAACACTTTCAACTACGAACAATCTAATCAAAGTCGCAATGATCGCACAAGCTCTCCAACTTATAATGAATTACTTAGAATTGAAGGAATTGCTGGTGAAGAATTAAATAGAGCACGTGACAATGTTACTAATGCTATGAATATACTTAGGAGTTTGGATAATTAGAAAATTAGAAAATTAGAAAATTAGAAAATTATAAATAAGAAGTTGAGAGATTTACAAACTTATTATTATTATCTTGCTATAAGTTAATAATAATATAATATAATTAAATGACTAACACACAAAAAAATAAAATAAATAAAACAAATAAAAAAAATCGTAACAATAACAATTATGATATAGTAATAATTGGCGGAGGCATAGCGGGTCTATACACCTTATATAAATTGTCAAAATCGTTTGCACACCTAAAAATTCTATTATTAGAATCTGGAGAGCGTTATGGTGGCCGAATATATTCATATAAGGAAACTATAGACAACCAAGAATATGTTATGGATTTAGGCGCAGGACGATTAGGATATCATCATAAACTCATAACAAGTTTAATAAATGAGCTTGGTCTAAAACCCAAAATAATCCCCATTCCAAACACTAAAACATATATTGAAGTAACTGCAAATAATAAAGTAAGCAATAAAACAACCACAAAAGACTACATTATGGACAAATTAACCACATTTTTCTTCAGCCCACAGGTTTCCAAATTAGGCAAGTCGCTAAAACAAAGCTATTATTTGTATGAGTTTATAGGAAAATATATGTCGGCATCATTTTCTCGAAAAGTCGAGGACGTGTTTGAATATTCTTCTGATTTGAACGAATTAAATGCTTATGATGCTATTGAGTATTTTAAATATGATTATAATAGTGAAACAAAGTTTTTCACACTTAACGGAGGACTTGAACAAATAATAGAACGACTGCTACAAGCTATTAAAAAAACAAGGGGTTATAAATCGCATAATTTTAATATTAAAAATCTCTCTAATGTTGAAAATATAACTTATAAAAATAACGATTCAAGTGACCTATTTGAAATAAGTGTTACAAATTATAAAGGAAGAGGTTCCGGTCAAGAAACAATATATTCAAAATATGTAATATGCGCTATTCCTAAAAAAGGCTTGGAGCAATTGGAAATATTTAAACCTTTGCTAAGCGATTTAAACTCTATAAATTCAATTAATCTACTAAGAATTTACGAGATTTATGATAAAGAGCAAGACGGCGGATCTGTGTGGTTCAAAAATATTGAAAAAACAATTACAAATACTAATGTTCAATTTGTAATTCCTGTTTCTTCAGACAATGGACTAATTATGAGTAGCTATAGTGATTGCGCTAATGCACGCTATTGGAATAACTTATTAGTGAGCAAAGGACTTGATTACGTTAAAGTTAAACTAAACACAAAACTAAATTTGCTATTTAGCATTTATAATATAAAGGTGCCTTTAAGTAAATATATCAAAATGTATTTTTGGGATGCTGGCGTGGCGTGCTGGAAAAAGGGCGTAGACTCTGATTATTTAAGTTCTAAATTATTAAATCCTTACTCTCGTGTTTTTATTATTGGAGAGAATTATTCAAAGTATCAGGCATGGTGCGAAGGTGCTTTAATGACGTCGGAAAGTTGTATAGCTAAATTAGTCAAAATATTAGCTAAGACTAAGGCTAAGACTTTAAAACGTTCAATTAAGCTTAACAAACATAAACAAGGAGGTGGCGAAGTAAAAACGTTTACATTGGGTGAAGTCAAAAAACATAATAAGAAAAATGATGCTTGGACAATAATTGAAAACAAGGTTTATGATATTACTACTTGGATCCCTACACATCCAGGAGGAGACGTTATTTTAAAAGCCGTCGGCAAAGATGGAACGCGATTTTTTAAATCTGCTAATCATCCTAGTTTTGTAAAAGAAAACGTTTTACCAAAATATTATATTGGAAATCTAAGTAAATAAAAATCTAAAATTAAAAATATAAAATATAAAATATAATATACTTACTATATTAAAATAGTAAATGGGCATTGTAAAATTAGGAATGAAATATGTCAATATACTACATATATTAGTTATTGGTGCATTATTAGTATATATTGGTTATTTTCAAGCTAAGTCACCAAAACCAATATATTATGCGCTAGGAGTATTAGGTTTGGCAATAATTTTATTTGTCCCATTTCCTACTTTAGAATTTACAAATTTAAGAAATGTTCTTTATATCACCCATTATATAATATTTATACCGGGATTTATAGCACTAGCCTATTTTGGATTGCAAAATAAACTAACTAAAGAAACATATAGAGCCTTAGGATTTCTTGGAGCATTTATTATTATTTATCATTTATATAAATTGATCACTCGACTAATGTAATTATGATATTTTTCATAAATAATAATTTTATTATATTATTATATTATTATATTATAATAATATGCCAGGAACACAAAGACTTAATACAATAAATATAAGAAGAGGAGAGGTAGAAACGCGAAGAAGAGAATTAGAAGAACGTTTAATACCGTTAAGATTACGAATAGCTGACCTTACTAATGCTGTAATCTTAGCACGTAATCGCGAAAATACTGATTGGAACCGATGGCGAGAAGCACGAATTGAAGCACACGATCGAGAAATTCTTATAACTAGAGGCTTAAAACAAACTAATTTAGGAATTGCAATTAGAGAAGAAGAGTATAAAAGAAGACAACACTATGAAAATAATACTATGGAAAGTGATGCTTTTAGACAAGCAACAGCAAGACTCACAAAACTTAATAAAAGAAGGGAAAATAAAAAGACGTAGTCAATTAAATGCTTTAAGAGAAGAAATAGAAAGAACTGAAAGAGAGTTTATTGCTTCAAGAGACGCACATGCTTTACTAAAGAGTGAATTATATTCTTTAACATATACGCTAAGAGAATTAGAAACTGCTCTTAGTGCACTAGTTGATGAAGAAGCTAGGTTAAATAGAGGACGCGGTAGAAAAAGAAAACTTCGTGCTACACAAAGAAAGGGCAAAAAAAGGTAAAAAAACGAATGTGAATTATTATTATAATATTATAATATAATATTATATAATATGCCCACTATTGTAATACAGCCTTTAAGGTCTCCGCCAAGAACTCGACTAAGACCAAGACCATTAACAGCACGACAACGTTCAAATTTAAGAATTAGAAGACGTGCATTAGAAAATGAATTAAATACATTAAACGCAACATTGAATGCTAGAACACGTGAATATGGTCTTCTTACACAAGAAGTACAACAAGCAGAAAACCATATGCTTGATGATGTGCGACGACTACGCTATTTACCAGACTTATTAACAAATAGTTCGCAAAGAAGTCAAATGGAAGAAGAAGTTCAAACAGACGTTGGGCAACGTGCGAGTGAAGTAATCCGCCTGCTCGACGAATATCAACTCAATAGACCAGATGATATTGAAGCAATAGAACGCTTACGAGGAGAACTTTATGCTCTTGATGACGCAATGTACGCCAATACCCAGGCGCTTATTGCTCCAATACATGAAGAAATAGATTTAGCACGAACTAATTACGATCAGGGCTATAGAACATATCAAAATTTACACGGACGACTAATAAATCACTCATTATTAACGCGCGATTTAGCACAAGCACGCGATGATGCAAATAGACAAAGCAATGACATAAATAGAGCATTAGGTCAAGGTCAAAACATAAGAAGACATCATCGTCCTACATATAAAAAAGGCAAAAAAAGAAAACACACAAGAAGAAGAAGAGGAAGAAGAGGATTATAGAAGAAAACTATAAAACAAAACTAAAAATATTATATTGTGCTAATATAATATAATATAATATGTCTACTATTAATCAAAATACTATTATAACCCCAAGAATACATTTAAGGTCGGCAACTCGAAGACAAAATACACCAAGTGCATTAGCACGACGAACACGGGCGTTAGAAACGCGCAGAACCGTTTTAGGAAATACTATTATAGAATTAGAAGCTGATTTAAGACAACAACGCGCAGCACTAGATGCGTTAACTATTGAAGTTGACCGTGCATTAAGACGCAGAGATGACGAAGGCGACCGCTATGAAAGGTTGAGAACAGAACGTGATAATTTAAGATACACACTTCTTACAAATTTTAATCAGTCCGACTTAGGAATGGAATATACGGAACTTAAGAGATGGTGGTTGGAATATGTAAATAATGAAGATGAAAACACAGATATAAATGATTATAATAATTTTAAACCAAGATTTGATCATGTTAGCGCTCTTTTCGATGAACTAATGGATACAGGTCTTGCTCCTATTATAGAACAAAAAGCACTAGCACGAGAAACATACAGACAAGCAAGCGAACATCATTATAGTTTATATCAACAACAACAAAGTATAATGAGGATTGTAAGCGACCTTGAGCGTAGACTTACAAGAGCACTTATTCGTGATAGACAGTTAAATCAAGCGCGCGGTAAAAGACGACGCAAATCTAGAAGCAAAAGAGGCGGAGCATGGACAGCAAAATATAAGAAATCAATTAATTGTAAAAGACCGCGTGGGTTCTCTCAAAAACAATATTGTAAATATGGAAAATAAACTAATCAATATTATAACAATTATACATATTATTATAATGTATTAATAATATATATATGTCTCCAATACCACCAGATTCAGAATTAGGAAGACTAATTGCTATAAAAAAAGAATTAGAAAATTTATTAAAATTAACACTATTAATTATTCAATTATGTTCATCAAATACAAATAGTGCTACTATTAAGCTTAAAGTTACACTACTTATCGCTAATATAAAAAGAGTTAAGACATTGAGGACAGATTATTTACAATTAGCTGAACGCGACAGGCAAGATATTAATGAAGAACTTAATAGTATTAATACAATAATCAGTAGCGGAAATACTATTAAAAATGTCCGCGTTAATAGTCGAACATTAAATTCACTAATGCAGAATTTACGCAGTCTTAGCCAACAAACAAGAGCAGCTATTAATCAAACAGCAAATCATATATTAATTATTGATACGCGCGACAGAATAGCTCTAGCGTCAAGCCGTCTTCCAAGTAGACCATCTCGTTTTCCCAGTATTCCAGACGATCTTTCAATAAGACCAGCCGGTCTTGTTCCAAGCCCTGATCTTCCACCTCCTCAGGTTCCTCCCTTTTCTGCACCACCAATGCTTCAAAGACGGCCTAATATAGGAACACGACCAACCAGTCTTGTCCGACAGCAAGCTATGCATTTAGGAGACTTAGACTTAGACGCATTACAAACAACAACACTATCACGCGCATCATCAAGTTCATCATTAGATCGAGGCTTTGGCAAGAAATATTTAAGATCAAGAAAAAGAATGCGCAGAAAAAGAGAGACAAGAAAAAGAGAGACTAAAAAACCAAAATCCAGAAAAGCAAGAAAATAACAATATTATTTAGCAATAATATGAAAAACAATATAGAAATAATATTATAATATATATTTAGTATATATATAATGTCTCATCTAAGCTCGCCAACCTCAATAGGTATTATGATATTTTACTCGTTATTAACATTTTTTATAGGTCCTTATATAACTGCTCCTTTTATGGGGCATGATCCAGTTCAATGTATAGCAGGATTTTTACTTGGTTTCACAATTAGTATTATTTTATGGATAAAGGTCGGGAGGTTCTATAGCAAATAATGAACCAATTTAAATAGTATATAAACACTTGAAGCAAATAAGGCACTGTTTGTGAGTAATCCATATAAATTTGGATTGCCGTCAGTTTTAAATAAAAATGGAAGTAAGTTCTTATTATACTGCTTAACTATTGGTAATTGAAATAAGAAATATAATAGAGCAATTATTAGCGGTAATTGAAATTCGCCATAAAATTTATCAACTATAGCGTCATAATTAGTTTGTCTCGAATTTGTTTCTATTAAATTTTGAGGGGTTGCACTATTTTTAATATAATCTTCCTGAATCTGTGGCGGAGGTATATAATTTGGCTGACTTTGAACATCATTTGCTACTGTTGAAGGTTCCATTGGAATATCCCGCGAAGGCATTGTTGTTGCTCCGTATACTGCTGCTTTTTGTATTTGACTTATTAATTCATTATAGTTGGGAGGTGCCTGATTTTGATTACTATTTTCCATAGTCAATTGACCATTTTGCATTACAGGATTGTTCATAGTAGCGCCTCCAGTTGGTAATAATTGAGTATAATTAGTTGTTGACATTTGATTATTATTAGTTGATACAATTTCGCTTCTATTTAAAATAATATTTTGAGGTTGCTGCGTCATCATTTGTTGCTGTATATGTCCGTTTTGATTATTTAAAGAAGGAAGTTCATTTATAGAAGTAATTCCACTTGAAGACATTAATTAATATAGTTTCCTAAATATTTATTATAAATATTTATTAGTTTAATAACGCAATTAGTTTAATAACGTAATTAGTTATTAGCTCAAATAATATTTTACAGATGAAAAATGTAAATTTATTATTTAATTAATAATAAATTTAAAAAATGTCATAATTAATGTCATATTTAATGTCATAATTTTAATTAGTCAATTTCTTCCATATTCGATTCTTCTTCAACTTTTTCTTCTACTTTTTCTTCAACTTTTTCTTCTACTACTTCTTCTTCATCAATCGATAGTCCAAGCTTAATCATATTATTAATACGATTTACAAATGTTGCCGGTTCTTCAATACTAAATCCACTTGAAATTAGCGATGATTCATATAATAAATTAACAAGATCTTTAATCATACGATCATCAGCAACCGAAGAAACTCGTGCTTTAAGCGATTTAATAATGCTGTGATATGGATTAATTTCCATAATTTTTTTCGACATCATATATGAATTATTAGAGTCACGAAGCGTTTGCGCTTTCATAATTCGTTCCATATTAGCTGTCCAGCCATAATCACCAGTTACTAATACACAAGGGGAGTCAACAACACGCTGACTTAATACAACCTTTTCTACATTAGAACCAAGAATTTCTTTAATTTTCTCTGTTAGCGGCTTAAATTCACTTACACAAGCTTCCCACTTTTTTTTCTCATCATCATCAGAATCGAAAGTTAGTCCTTCTTTTGTAACACAAACTAATGATTTACCCTGATATTCTTTGAGTTGCTGAACACAATATTCATCAATTGGTTCAACCATAAAAAGAACTTCGAGATTTTGTCGCTTACATTTCTCAATAAATGGCGAATTTACCACAGACTTTAGTGATTCTCCTGTAATGTAATAAATTTGCGTTTGACTTGCCGGCATATTAGCAACATAGTCGCTTAGCGAAATCATTTTAGAACCCGATTTAGTACTGTGATACATTAGTAATTCCGATAATTTATCACGATTAGAAGCGTCCTCGTGAAGACCAATCTTAATATTTTTACTAAATTGTTCATAAAATTTTGCATAATCTTCAGTATTTTCTTTAATCTCCATAAATAACTCTAAACATTTTTTAACAATGTTTTTCTTAATCACTTTAAGAATTTTATTTTGCTGAAGCATCTCACGCGAAATGTTTAACGGAAGGTCCTCTGAGTCCACAATGCCTTTTACAAACTTTAACCATTCAGGAATTAAATCCGCACAATCATCACTAATAAATACACGTCTAACATATAATTTAATATGTCCATTTTTTTTTGTATTTGGCTCAAAAAGATCAAACGGAGCACGTTTTGGAATAAATAATAGACCAGTAAATTCTAATTGACCCTCAACAGAAAAATGCTTAACCGCTAAATGCTCTTCCCAATCATTAGTTAGTGATTTATAAAATGATGCATATTCATCTTTCGAAACGCTATCTGGCTTTTTAGACCAAATAGGTTTTTGCGTATTTAGCAAAATAAACTCCGTTACAACCTCTTCAACTGTCTTTGTTTTCGTTGTTTTATGCGTTTTTTCAATATTGGCTAAGTCCTCATCAGTAACTTCATCGATTTTAGGTTCGTCGGTTTCGCAAGGCACGGTCTCTTCTTCGACCTTGTCCTCGTCCTCACCCTCGTCCTCTTCTTCCTCGACTTCTTTAGAAACTGTTTTTTCCACATAAAGACTAATTGGATAGTTAATAAACTCAGAATGCTTTCTTACGAGCTCCTTAATCCGACTTTCTTCTAAATAATCCAACTGATCATCTTTTAAATAACACGTGATTTTTGTTCCACGTCCAAGATCCTGACCTGAGTCATCTTTTTTAACAGTAAATGAACCACCGGCATTTGATTCCCATACATATTGCTCATCATCATTATTTTTAGATGTAACAACAACACGCTCAGCAACTAAATACGCAGAATAAAACCCAACACCAAATTGACCAATCATATTAATGTCTCCCTGACTCTTCATAGCCTCCATAAATCCTTTTGTTCCCGATTGAGCAATTGTTCCAAGATTAGTAATCATATCAGTTTTAGTCATACCAATCCCACTATCTAAAATAGTGAGTGTTTTGTTTGCCTTATCTGGAATAATTTTAATAGTTAGGTCATTATTAGTATCTAATACGCTCTTATCAGATAACGAGTGATGCCTAATTTTATCTAAAGCATCAGATGAATTAGAAATTAATTCGCGTAAAAAAATGTCCTTATTTGAATAAAATGTATTAATAATAAGAGACATAAGCTGATTGATTTCAGCCTGAAAAGCAAATGTTTCAACAGGAGACGACATAATAATATTATTGTTACGCAGTATTTTTTTAAATAATTTTTCTTTATTATTTAAAAATCTTTAGACTAAATAAAATAGCGGAAAATAATGTATAAAAATAGTTTTAATAATATATTAGTGTTATCTTCTTGTGTTGTAACATTTACAGCATTATAAGCATTAATAGCGTTCATATTATAAGTAACCTTAGTATCAACAATCATAATTAATACTATTTACTATTATACATAGCTAATAGTAGCTATTTTAAATCAATTTTTATATATTTTTATATATTTTTATATTTTATATTACATAAACTTGGTAGAATAGTCTAATGTTGTGCTTTTTGATCCACATTCTATATTTTCTTCTACTAAAGTGTAACATTTTGTTTTCTCACTATCAGTTGCGAATATTTTGTCTCTCAAGGCATTATGGTGAGGACCTATAAATTTATAGCAGTCTTTTGAATTACATACTTGTCTAAATAATGTAGCACATCCTAATCCTAATAATACAGATAATATAATTTTTCCCATATTTGTATGTAATACATTTCTAACAACATTGCTAATCATATATTATATATATAATATTGTATTATATTATTTAGCAAATAACGATAATTTAAATTATTAGTTTTAATATTTTTATATATATATGGCAATTACAAAAAAAATTAGAAAGAAAAAAAGAAATAATACTCGCAGAAAAAGCAGAGGTGGTGTTATTATAGGACAAGGAGCAATACAAACTTATGATGACGAAAAACGAATAGCAGCAAAGAGAGTAGCAGTTACAAAGCTTCAAGCAGCGAAAAAGGAACGATTGGATGCACAGAAATTTGCAGAAGAACAAAGAAAAAGAGCACAAGCTAAAGAGGTTGCAGTGTTAGAAAGTACACCAGAAGAAAAAATACCACAAGAAGAAGAAATACCACAAGAAGAAGAAATACCACAAGAAGAAGAAATACCACAAGAAGAAGAAAGAGAAGAAGAAGCAGCTAGTATTGATAGTTCACAACGAGAAGTAATATTTATGATGTCTTCAATGTCCGATGCAGTTGAAAAGAGTGTTAGACAAATAATAGATACTAATTTCGCTTCAAATCCAACCATTATAACAGATGTTGTTTTTGCTATGTGTCCATTTAATGTAAAATGTTATCTAACAAATGAAGGCACTAACGAACCTAACACTTTAGCAAGAGGAAAAGAGTTAATTCTAACAATAAAAACTTATGTAATTGAAAAAAGAGGTAGATTTATTCCAATAGATGTACCACAGCCATGTTTTATTCCAATAATTAGAGATGTAATAAATAAACCTACTATTAACGGAGGCTTATTAGAATCATGGCCTAATTTGGGTCCTGCTGGTGGTAAAAACCGCAACCCTTCAAATAGTTATACCACAGATGAAAACGGAGCTGTATATGAAATATCTCCTTTTAGAATAGATATTTTATTTAATTTTTTATTATATTTATATTTAGATTTTTTATATACACAGGATTCAAATGCTTATTTTACAAAAGATCGTAAAGAGAATATTAAAAAAGTTATAAGTTTTATATATACTATTAAACGTGATGAAATTCCAACAATTTTTGAAGTTATTGCTCAACATATAAAGAAACGTGTTTATGATAAAATTGATAAAATTGGTAAAACTCGCACACCGGAAGCTTGTAGAGAATTTCTAGGAGCTTCTGATTCAGAAGATGAGGTGCGTGAAGAGCTCAGAACCTATTTAGTTAAAAAATATGAAAAGTTTGAACTTACATGTAGAGGCCAAAGAATTATTAATAAAGAGGATGCTGTTCTTAGAAATGCATTGTTAAACTTATATGACGCTGGTAACTTTCTAAATATTAGTGAATTAGACGATTCAATGCTTAGCTTCGATTCTTTACCAAAAGATATGTTAAAATCTGAAAGAAATAAAGATATAGGATATTACTTATTTAAAAAATTGGAGCAGAGAAGGGTTGATAAGTTACTAAAAATGTTTGACCTAGACTATGATGGTGCTTTTATTGATGTAAATTTTGCTGTACCATTATTAGGTTTACATTACAAGTTATTAGAGATGAAGGATACACTAATTGTTTCTACTAATGTGATACAAGAAGAAAAAATGATAGAAACACAAGACTATATTCAAATAAATAATGATACAGACGAAGGTTGGGCATTAGCAACTCATGAGGCTAATGGTACATTTACAATGCTATATAAGAAGATTGTTACGAAACTAGAGAACGAAAATAAACTGATGACTTATATAAACACACATAAAGAAACTCTAAAACCACAATCTTTATATAAAAAAATTCATTGTATAACAGATTTAGAATCAGATGATCTTCTAGCTTTAAAAGTATTACAACCTCATTTTAAACAAATGGAACTATACTTATGTGAATATCCTAGCTATCCACAACTTACAAGCGATATTAAAGAAATTATATTGGAACCAAATATGCCTTCTAATGTTACAATTAGTGAAACTATTATAATAAATACATTTATTAATTTAAAAGAAATACAAACACATATATCGCCAATATGCTTTGAAGATATTGATAAAAATTTTCCAATGCTTGAAGAAAAAAGAGAGCAGCTTGTACTATTTCTAAAACACATGAATCCCAAAAAAGGTGGTAAAACAAGAAAAACAAGAAAAACAAGAAAAACAAGAAAAACAAGAAAATCAAGATAATAGAGAAAATTATTGAATATTGTATTTTAATATTTAGCAAATTATGAAAATTTAAATTATTATTTTTAATATTTTTTTATATATATATATATATATATATATAAATGAGTGTTTCAAAAAGTGTTCGAAAAAAAAGAAGACAATCAAAGAAACGGAATATGAAGGGAGGGGGGATTGATGATGATATAGCAGGTCTTTCATATAACCTATCATTCGTGGGACAATTGTCTGAAAATCCGTTGGCTACGAGTGAAGGTCTTGCTATGTTTATACGCTTAATGAAATTAAAGAAGTTAACTGGTAATACAACAGTTTCAGATCAAGCCTTTATAAACGCTAACTACCAAAAACTTTTTAAAATGTCTTGTAGAATAATACAAGCGTTTTTTGATACGCATGGAGAAGCTGACTATTGTGTAGCAGCATTACAAGAGATGGTTCCTAACGAATTTTACTTAGAGACTATGCGAGAAGAAACACAAGAGCTAACTACTTTAGCATCAGCTATTGAACCAAATAAAGGAACTGGACTAGCATATGTAATAAAAAGTGATAAAGTAGGTAAGTTTATGAATAAATTAGATAATAATGAGTGGTTTTCAAGAAACCCTACATTATATGAAAATTTTCAAGCAAAAAAAGTTGCCATTGTTGATTTAGGAGACATTGTTGTTTCAGAAACAGATCCGACAAAATCAGAACCAGTATATAAAAAAGAAGAGTATCAAAAAGCTGGTCCTGATCCAGAAAACCCAGACATTATTAAACCTGCGGGACCTGATATTGGTCGACCTATGGCATTAATTGTTAGAGAGGAATCTGATGGTACGTATACTTTGCATTTTAATTGCCATACACCCAATCCTTCGGCACTTAAAATTGGTACAAAATTTGGTGAATTATATACAAGATCAATTTTAGAAGATTATTATGATAAGGGTACTGCTTCTATCCATATGACTAGCTGGGCAAAACTTACGCATAACGCAATAAATCTAGCTGCTCGTGCTTTATTACTAAAATTTTTTTCTTCTGAAGATCTTAAGAGTAAGTTGACGCAAGATAATTGTAGAATTATATTTTCTGGTGATTTTAATGACGGAGCTGGTATGTTAATGGCTTTATTGAAAAAGGAAGGCCTCACTGTTGCTGAAAGTAAATTGATTAACATTCAACTTGGGTCTAATTTTGATCCTAAAAAGGATGATAAGGATGATAAAACCTGTTGCTCAAATTGGAATAGCGTATCTAGCAGCTCTTTTGATCCTGCAACACCTCCGATGTTGAAATTGCATAAAATCGAACAGCAAAAAGCAGATTCAACAACACATCCAAAACTAAAAACGCTTTTAGAGGCAAATGCAGCTGCAACAGCAGCAAATTCAATGTTAACGGGTTACGATGACATAGTAAATTCTGACAATTATAGTTTAACCGGTGACGGAACACTAAGTAATATTCCTAATTTGAAATCACAAAAATTTGATCCAGATATTAAGGTATCAGACTTATTTACATCAGCTGATCCAGAAATTGCTAGTATTACCTATCAACTGCTACTAGACAATTTTATTCGAGCATCCGATCATATGCCCGTTAGCAGTTATTCTCCTGGCAAAGCTGATAGACAACTTGAGGATAAAAGACGAGATGAACGTGAAAGCAATATGACTACCGGTAGAGAGAGAGATGAAACACCGGCAAAACCAGAGATGATGGGACGACCAGATGTAGAGGGTGAGAGTATGGAAGGCGTCACAGAGATCCAAGGAGGATATAGAAAAAAATATAAGAAACGTAAATCGCGAAGAAAAGTATCGCGAAGAAAATCTAAAAGATATACAAAAAAAAGAAAATAAAAATAATTAATTGAGCGTTATAACTTATAAAGGCAAATTGGTTATTTTACTTTTATCGCTTGGGCATTTAACCTCTTTAGTTTTATAACCATAACAATTTCCCGCCTCGTCTTTATATTCAATTTTATCTATATTATGAGGTGTTGGATATACAACGACTTTCCTATTGTATTCAAAACAATACATATATATTAAACCTAATAGGAAGGTGCTAAGAAAAACAGTGAAATTTAGATATTTTGAGAAACTATATATTTTTGTTAAAAATTTGTTTAAAATATTTAGCATTAGGTTTTCTATATTTATATTAATTATTATATTAATTTATAATTTAATAATTAATAATTTTTATTGTTAATAAATAGTTACTCATTAACTTCGATTATTAAATCTTCTAAATTGTGTTTGTTTTGAAAAAATACGAACTGATCTTGTTCGTTCTTCTCAACATAAGAAGACTTATATTTTAAATTCATTATTTCATTGCCTAATAGCGAAAGTTTGGTTTTATGTATTTCAATAGCATTTTTTAGATATGTTACTTGCCCACTTGAGGTATATAGCTCTAAAGCCTCACTATATAGTTTTTTATTATTTTCAAAATCTGCAACCTTTTCTTTTATTAAATTTGCAGTTTCCTCGTTGTTTGTTATTGAATTATATAAACTTAGTAAATTTAAATAATTTTCCTGATTATTTGTTAATTGTTGTTTCAATAATTCGAATGTTTCTACTGCTTTTTCTTCTTGAATATAATTAAAGAGGAAATCTAATTTAGTGGTTATAATATTTTTCTTATACTTTGCTAAGTCGAGCTTTGCTAATTCTAATTTTTCACTAATATGGGCAAATTTCTTTCGCTTAATAGATAAATCCAATTTACAAGGTTTAACATTGTTTCCGCAAATAGCTCGTAATAGGTCAGGTGTTTCTGTGAATAGTGTCCCGCCATCTTGCTTACAATTTATACATTTAAATTTAAGCTTGGCAAAATTTTGTTTTTTTTGGTCATAATCTTTTCCATAACTTCCTGCTAATTCATTAAGTTTCTTCTGCCTTGTTGCGTCATAACTGTTCTTAAGCTTGTAATACTCTTGTAAATTATTATAATAACTCTCATTAGTTTCATCAGTCATATTTAAACTTGTACTATATTAATATTGTATAAATATATTTATTTTTACATTATTATTTATTTTTTAACATATTACATTTTTTAACATATTACATTTTTTAACATATTACATTTTAAATATGTTAAAAAAGGTATTAAATACAATACATCAAATTTATATGATTAAGAAAAATAAATTTTCTTATGTAGTAAGTTTGCCTCAACGTGCTCACTATAATCGGGTAAATTTGTTATCATATTATTTCTAATTTTTTGCTGATTATCTATATTTTGGCGATTATAGTAAACTAATTTAGACATTATATATTCTTTATCTTTCATGCTTTTCTCATAATATTTTTTACTCATTGAATGCCCTTTATAACGCATAAATAATATTGTTCCTAATGTTATTATAAAAATCATAAACATACTAATATTGTAAAAAGTATTAATATTGTTTTGCCTATAGTTATTGCAGTTTTTTAGAACTCCTCTAAAGAAATATTTAACTCCATTGTCTACTAACCTTGGTTTATCTGTTGATATATTGCTCGGTTTGTTAAATTGTAAATTTGCATAGTTTACAATATCAAAATTCATTATTAATAGTAGCAACTTTTTATAATATAAAATTTATACTTATTTATACTTATTTAAGTAATAAATTTGTAATTATTATATTATAATAATAGTATAAAATATACTAATATGGCTGAAGGAGACATACCAAGTCCTGGATCTACACTAATATTTTTTCTGTTATCAACGCTTTGCTTTTTATTTTTTACAGTTTTCACCATTAACCAAGCAAAAGATATAGAGTCTATTAATAATGCTAAAGATAACAATACAATTAATTTTATATATTTATTAATAATTATTGTCGGTTCGTATTTTTTAAATGTGCATAATTCGAGAATAATTTGCGCTCAAAATATCGAATGGACCTATATATTAACTGTTACACTTGTTCCTTGGTTAATAATATTTGTACTATTATATTTTGTTCTAAAATTATTTCCTGGATGGGTATCTCCGTTCTCTAATACTGTAGGATATGCTTTTGTATCTATGTTAGGTATAACATCAATATTAGATAAATTATTGACTAAAATAGAGAAAGAAAAACAAGGGGCTCAGTCAGATGAGCTAATCAAAGCAATTAATAATATTAATAATAATAGGTCAAAATTCATAAACCAGTTTGATATAAACTTAATAAATTTTGATTCTTTTACACAACAATTATCTAATTCTGGAATTATATCACTGGATGATCCAAATGTTACGAGTGATCCTAATGTTATTACATTGTATAAATTATTAACAATAAAATATGTTATAGGACTAATTGTATGGTATATATTGGCAGGAATTTTAATTAGCTCAATCAGTTATAATTACATTATTGGTATATCTTGTGAAAAATCGGTTGAACAAATCATTGCTGATTATGAAAAGGCTAATAAACCTTAAAATTTAAAACTTAAAAATTAAAGTCGGTAAAATTTATATAACATAAAATAAAGAAATACGATACTATTGCTAATACTATTACCGTTAACCATAGTGGTAGAATTGTTTTATTTCTATAACCTATACCAAATTCACGAGGTTTTCCTGCTTTATCAAATATAATGCTTGGCTTTATAATCATTATTAATGCAAATAATATTAAAAAAATAACAATTGATACTAAATTTATATTAGTTATAACAAACTGTTTTAACATACTTAATATTATATATTATTTATAATATATAATACTGTTTTATTCTTAATTTTTATATATTATTTTATTTGCTAAATGCTTAAAAATAATGGTTTAAGTGTATTGTTAACTTCTTTAACATCAAAATTATGAACATATTTTACATAACATCTTAATGTCATTGCTACATCTACAAGTGAATTATGTAAATCTTTAGGAAGTTGTTCATTTGGAAATAATATACTATATAATTCGCTAAGTTTTGGATTTTTATAATATACTTGATTTGTTTTATTTAATCTCTCTAACTTACAAAATTCAGTTGTATTTTTCATAGTGCAATACTCCGGTTTATGTGTCATTATATTATGCTTAAACTCAGTAAAATATTGCGTAACATTATGTCTAAAACATTCCACAAAAATTAACCGTTTATCGAACGACAAATTATGGCCTACAACTATATCACAGACCTTTAAACAATCGTTAAAATCCTTTAATGCCTCCACTATACTTATTCCTTGTACATCTAAAATCTCTCTACTTATATGATGTATATCATAACTTTCTTGCGAAATAACGATTGAACCATCAATAGCAATATAA
>Ga0114979_10001028_pt1 | contig 18580 bp, 8 predicted proteins | sample S_140625_EF_Meta_FD_87315 | JGI IMG/M metagenome (GOLD analysis project Ga0114979, IMG submission 87315) | Freshwater microbial communities from Lake Simoncouche, Canada to study carbon cycling - S_140625_EF_MetaG | ecosystem: Environmental > Aquatic > Freshwater > Lake | place: Lake...
AATATGAATAAAATTAAAAGCGGTATCAAAATTTTATCCATTGTATTAGTAATGATGGTCAGTTTGAACAAAGTGCAATCGCAGGTATCCATAGGTGTTCCAGTACCGTCTGGGTCGGCGATGTTGGATGTAAGCTCAACCACAAAGGGTTTTTTACCTCCAAGAATGAGTGAGATCCAAAGAGTGTTGATATTAAAACCCGATGCTGGATTGATGGTATATCAAACAGATGGCAGGAAGGGGATATACTATTATGATGGAACTAGTTGGACCTATGTGATGAATCAATGGAATACCATGACCCCTAACGAAACGGTAGAAGTAGGAGGAGCAGGAGCGAGTGATAATATTAGTACACTCGGATCAGTAGTATATACACCAAATTTTACAACAACGGAATGGTCGAATGTGGGAGGATTTGCAGGTAGATTAAGAACACCAAGAAAGATTTTTGGTAACTCTAATTTATTTGATGGTACAGCAGATTTAACAATGAATTTAGTATCAGATGGTATTTCTTCATTTGGTGGTTCAGGGCGTGGATTTTTAACTGTGTCTGGCAATACAACACTCAATGGAGTAACTAAAATTAATAACAATGCCACCATCACAGGCACCTTGACTGTTGAAGGTGCAAGTACACTTAAAGGTACTTTAGGAGTATCAGGAGCTACTACATTAAATAGTACTTTAGCAGTAAATAGTGCTACAACATTATCAAGCACTTTAACAACAGCAGGTTTAACTACCTTAAACGCTGGATTACAAAATAATGGCAACATCACCAATACAGGCACATTTACTACAACAGGCTTAGCTATAACGAATGGTGGCATCACGAATAATGGTACCTTAACCAATAATGGTAATGCAACTATCACAGGAACATTAGGAGTAACAGGAGCTACAACATTAAATAGTACGTTAGCAGTAAATAGTGCTACAACATTATCAAGCACTTTAACGACAGCAGGTCTTACTACATTAAATGGTGGATTAACGAATAATGGTAGATTAACAAATATTGGCAATGCCACCATAACAGGTACTTTGTCAGTGAGCACTGTATCTCCAACTAGCACACCTGCAGTTTTAGAATTAAGTTCAACAACTCAAGGTTTTTTACCTCCTCGTTTAACAACCACTCAGAGAGATGCAATTACTGCTCCCGTTGAAGGTTTAACTATTTGGAATACTTTAAATAAGCAATTAGAAGTTTATGATGGTTCTTATTGGGTAAATATGAACGGTAAATTGGTTTCAACCTTAACTGTTACCCTAACTGTGGGTCAAAGGTATGGGGGTGGTAAGGTTGCCTATATTTTTACTGCAAATGACCCTGGCTATATTGCTGGACAAACTCACGGATTAATTGCAGCTGAATTTGACCAAACTATATCATCAACAGTTAAATGGTTACCGAATTCATTCTATGGTGCAACTGGAACCATATTAGGACAAGGCTTGCCCAATACTATTTCATTAATTGCAGCCGCAGAATCATTAGGAACCTCAAATTTGTCCAATTATGCTGCAGGACTTGCTTATAGTTGTAGGGATGGGGGTTATTCTGACTGGTATTTACCGAGCAAAGATGAATTGGCTAAATTGTACCTAAATAAAGCTCTAATTGGCGGTTTTGCTACTACTGGGGATGCTGCATATTGGAGTTCTTCCCAAAAGGGTTACATGAATTTTTCAAGTTTTACTGTATTTAAAGACGGAGTCTCAACTGCATGGGTGCAGTTATTTTTTGCCAGTGGCTCAGATCCGGCAGGCACACAGAAGGATCTTGGTATTACTAATGCTAGACGTGTCCGCGCGGTGAGGGTTTTTTAATTCATTCTAAAATCCTAGGATCAAACATATAAGTAGTTCTTCTTGGGGGAGAGCTATTTAGAAGCTCATTCTGATTTTAATCAGTTTGGGCTTTTTTTTGTTAACATTTGAGCGAATTGTACGGGAATTTCAAAAGAAAAAGGGTGGGAGGCAACATATGTATGATATTAGTCATACATTCACTGCACTTACTTTATATAACATCCTATAATTCTTATAGTATAAATTAATTAATCATTTATACTATAATGAAACACATCCTGCTCCCTTTATTTTTTCTTTTCTATTTTAAATTTTAATTTATGAAATTAACTAAGATTTTTTTATTATTCCTTTTTTTAAGTCTAAAAGGAATCAGTCAACAAGTTGTTTTAACTTCTAGTGGTGAAAAGGTGGTATTAAATTATCTTTCATCATTTGGTGGAACTATTTCTGGTACCTTAACCACTAGTGGTACAATTAATGACTTAACTGTTTCTAGAGGTGGAGGAAATGTGAATGGGAATACGGCGGTAGGAGGCTCTGCATTGAATGCTAATAATAACAGTGGTATAAATAATGCTGCTTTTGGTAGTGAGGCGCTTTTGTTGAATCAGGGAGGTGGACATAATACCGCTTTGGGAAAAGATGCCTTAAGAACCAATGTTTCCGGGAATTATTCAACAGCTGTAGGCTATCAATCATTAAAAGTCAATACAGTATCAAACAACACTGCAATCGGATATAGATCGATGTTTACAAATAGTTCAGGTACAGATAATACTGCAATTGGCTATCAATCATTAGATGGAAATACTACTGGGACACAAAATACAGCAATTGGAGCTAATGCAAATGTGAATTTTATTGATTTAAGTAATTCAACTGCAATAGGCTATTATGCAATTGCAACAACAAGCAATACTATACAATTAGGAAACGCTTACATCACTAAAATTAATACTAGTGGTGCCATTACTGCAGGTGGTATGCAAAACACACCTATCGGATCTACAATCGCAAATACAGGTGCATTTACAACTCTTTCAGTATCTGATGCTACAAGCATTACAGGTACCTTAACCCTACCATCTTTATCTGCTTCAACATTATTAGGTACTAATGGTATTAAAGGAGTTTCTACTGGAAATCTTACGGGGGATATTACTACATCCGGTTTTGCAGCATCAATTGTAGATGGTGCGGTAACAGAAGCTAAAATTGCAGATGGTGCGGTAACAGGGAATAAAATTGCACTAGAGGCGGTAGATTATTATAAAATTGCAACTGGTGCAGTAGCAAGTTTTCATATTCAAGATCTTGCCATTACAGATGCGAAAGTTACAGATGTATCTGCAACAAAAATCACAGGAACATTGGCTATTTCCCAGGGTGGCACTAATTCAACAGCTACACCCACAGCTGGGGGTATTGGATATGGAACAGGGACTGCACATGCCTATACAGTCGCAGGCACCGCTGGACAAATATTAAGTTCAAATGGAGCAGGAGTTCCAACCTGGACTTCAGCAGTTATTACAACTACTGCTGCTCCTTCTTTGAGTAATTCTCCAGGAATAAAAGGGGAAATAAGAATAGATGCAAATTTTATTTATGTATGTACTGCAACTAATACTTGGAAAAAAGTGGCAATAGTAGATGTTTCTCCAATGTAATTTTACTATATACCAAAACCACTCTCCACAATGGCATGAAAAAACTCCGATTTCTTGACGATTTCGGAGTTTTTACATTTAGGGATTCCTAAAATCTATCTCCATTTGAGCGAATTCTACGGGAATTTCCCAAGAAAAAGGGTGGGAGGCAACGGTTTGATTATATACACCAAAGAGTGCCTCAACATATTATTGCTTCTTATTTTAGAATTACGCCAGTTCTTTTATCAAGAATTAAAAACTCAAAGTAAGACGTTAACATTTGTTAAGAAATTTTAGATTGTATCATTTCTTAACAAATGTTAACGTAAAAAAAAATAATATTTTATTTCTTTGTGTATTATTCATCTTAAACGATTTTAATGCGCATTTACAAAATATTCACTTCAAAGTATTTAGCTCTCTTCTTACTTACATTACTATTTAGTGGAAAACTTATTGCTCAAACTACTATTACATCTTCAATAACGATAGATCAAGCTTGGGTTAATACTAAACCTACGCCTTGGACAATCTCAGGTACTGTAACAGTTACGTTTGGCGAAAACTTCACAATTACCAATACCAATCAATATTTTATAATATCTGGCACTAATGTAATCATCATTGATGGCGCAGGTAAAACTGCCACTATTTCTGGAGTTACTAATTATAAAGGGTTAGTAGATGCAAGTGCATCAAATGCTAGTACTGCTCAAATAAAAAATATTGGCGTATTAACACAGGGAAATTCTACTTTAGAAGGAAATGTGATTTCTTCTATAAAAGGAGGTGGATGGATCAGTCAAGCATCTAATAGAGCAAATATAAGTAATTGTTATTCTACAGGTGCTATTAGCTCGGCATGTGGTGGTATTGTTGGAGAAAGTAATATCGGCTCTATTATTAATTGTTATACCACCGGTGCAATATCTGGGGTTGCTTCTGGAGGTATTGCAGGATACCAGAACAGTGGTGCTATTAGTCATTGTTATAGCTCTGGAGCAATATCTGGATCTTATGCAGGTGGTATTGCAGCGCTTATTAATTCTGGCTCAATAACCGATTCTCGATCATCAGGTTCTATGACTGGTTCTCGCGCTAAATTTATTGCCGATTTTGGTACTTTTATTAATTCATCAGAACGTACTCCCACAGTTGCAAATACTTGGGATAATTCTATTGCAAATCAAGCTTTAACTGGAGTAGGAACAACAGTATGGAATACCTCAAACACACCATACACTTTAATGTCATTTTTATTAAGTGAGCTTACTATATCATTACCAGGTGCCTCATTAACTTCTTGTTCTGGCTCGTCATCAACACAAACAACATTCGGAGTGTCAGGTTCAGGTTTAACAGAAAGTGTTACCATATCAGCTCCTTCAGGTTTTGAAATTTCAACGAGTGAAGATGGATCTTATTCATCAAGCATAACATTAACCAATACTAGTACTGTTAGTAAAACATTACATGTCAGGTTAAGTTATTCTGAAACAATTGGTACCATTTCAGGATCAATTACTGCGACTTCTTCATCTACCACAGCAACAACTACTGTAAGTGGAACTGTAAATGCTATCCCTTCAATTAGTATATCCGAGACAGATGCATCTGATGTTCTTGATGATGCTATCATTTGTGCCAGAAGTTCTGTCACTTTAACTGCAAGTGGAACAGCTGCTGCATATTTATGGAGTATAAGTACTAGTAGTGCTACAATTACTCCTTCACCTTCAACAACTACTACTTATACAGTAACAGGAACAACATCTGGATGTTCGAACACAGCAAGTATAACTATTACAGTCAATGCACTTCCTTCAGTTAATATTACAGTAATAGATGCATCGGGTGCTGCTAACAATGATGCTATCATTTGTGAGGGAAGTTCTGTCACATTAACTGCAAGTGGAACAACTGCTGCATATTTATGGAGTACAAGCGATATTAATAGTTCCATTACTCCTTCACCTTCAACAACAACTACTTATACAGTAACAGGAACAACATCTGGATGTTCCAATACTGCTAGTTTAACTGTAACTGTTAATGCTATCCCTTCTGTTAATATTACCGTTATAGATGCATCTGGTGTTAATCCTAATGATGCTATCATTTGTGCCGGGAGTTCTGTCACATTAACTGCAAGTGGAACAACTGCTTCATATTTATGGAGTACAAGTACTAATAGTGCTACCATTACTCCTTCACCTTCAACAAATACTACTTATACAGTAACAGGAACAACATCTGGATGTTCCAATACTGCTAGTGTAACTGTAACTGTTAATGCTATCCCTACTGTTAATATAACCGTTATAGATGCATCTGGTGTTAATCCTAATGATGCTATCATTTGTGCCGGAAGTTCTGTCACATTAACTGCAAGTGGAACAACTGCTTCATATTTATGGAGTACAAGCGATATTAATAGTTCCATTACCCCTTCACCTTCAACAAATACTACTTATACAGTAACAGGAACGACATCTGGATGTTCGAACACAGCAAGTATGACTGTTACTGTAAATGCAATCCCAACTATTTCAATATCAGAGTCAGATGCATCAGGCTCTGATGATAATGATAGAAAGATTTGTAAAGATGGAATAGCAACATTAACTGCAAGTGAAACAGCTGCTGAATATTTATGGAGTACAAGTGATGATAGTATTTCTATTACCCCTTCACCTTCATCAAATACTACTTATACAGTAACAGGAACTACATCAGGTTGCTCGAATACAGCAAGTATTACCATCACTGTTGAGTCATTACCAACATTGTCATTTAATTCAATTACCTTATGTAATGAATCAACTTATTTAATCACGAATACAACATCTTTACCTAATAATGAAAGTTGGAGTGTATCTGGAAATATAAATTTTAATAATGGATATCTTACAGCAGGAACTATACCTGGAGCGTATACAGTGAGTTATACAGATGGTTGTGCTCAAACTGTTAGTGCTACTGTTAATGTTGCACCTACTTCTATTTTACCTGCAATAACAGATGGTCAAGCATCTTATAAATTTGATGGTACACCTAAAGGACCTTCAAGTGCTAGTTATTTTGTAGGTTATAATGGCTTTAGCTATTCAAGCCCTAATAAACCAACAAATACAGGATATTATAAGGCAAATAATCAATCTGGATCTGAGGCAGGATGTCCATACACATTCTATATTTTTAGATGTACAACATGTTCTGATGTTCCACCACCACCACCACCACCTGGACCACCTGCTCCAACACCTAGACCCTAATATTGAATGAGTTTAAATATTTGAAAAGCCACAATTTTAATTGTGGCTTTTTTACTGAGACATATTTGTTACTACTAATGATATTGTTTCAAGCGCTTAATCAAGGTGAATAGTCTAAAATATGGCTAAAATCTATCTCCATGTGAGCGAATTCTATGGGAATTTCACAAGAAAAAGGGTGGAGGCAACAAAACTCAAAACCTCGTCATAAATAAAATAAATATTTTAAAAAAAGGGAGGTAATAGTTTTATGATTTATATCATATTTTTGAAAGAAATTTTTTGAATATGAAACTACCCAAGATAAAATCCCTATTTCTATTTTTTGTATTAATCATGTTGTCATCTTGTTGGGATACGGATACGTTCACATATGGCTATGATGGGCTACCTCATGGACCTATGAGGCTGGATTCAGATAGAACCGCAAATTATATATACACTGGAACTGGGTTAACTGAGTATGGCCCTAGTTCTTTAAAGCCAATAAATAAAGGTACCTACACTGTTAATGTTAGCGGCTTAGATCAGAATGGAATTGCATTTAATGAAAGTCATGTTTTTGAAATTGTATCTAATTTATCATTAAACTTACCAATTGCAATATTAACCACATGCATAGGTAATTCGTCAACTCCTGCTTCATTGGGAGTAACAGGTTTAGGTTTAACAGCCAGTGTGACTATAACTGCACCCGAAAATTTTGAAATTTCAACAAATTCAGTCGACAACTATTCATCAAGCTTAACACTCACTAATACTAATACTGTAAGTCAAACATTGTATATAAGATTAAATTCTACAGCTGCTGATGGTATTTATTCAGGAACAATCACAGCTTCATCAACTGGTGTTACAGACGCTTTGACAACAATAAGCAGAACTGTTTTATCAAAACCAAGTTTATCTACCAACGCCATTTCTTTATGTTTAGACGCTACCTATTTAATCACTAAAACATCAGCAATTCCAGCATTGGGTAATGGTTGGACTGTGTCTGGAACTATAACTGTAAATGATGGTTACGTTACAGCAGGTGCTACTCCAGGTAATTATACGGTGAGTTATACTGATGGTTGTGCTCAAACAGTTACTGCAACTGTAACTGTTACATCTACTTCCACTTTAGCTGCTATCACAGACGGATTAGCGTCTTATAAGTTTAATAACAATCCTCAAGGTCCACTAGGATCGGGGAATGTAATTTATATGGGGTACAATGGTTTTAATTATTCAAGTACGATAAGACCAACGAATACAGGTTTTTATAGAGCAAATAATGTATCTGGAAGTAGTGCAGGAAGTCCATTCGAGTTCGATATTTTTAGATGTACAACTTGTGGAACTGTATCTTCATTTGGAACTAGACCTCAAGGAACTTTAAGTGGTAATACGAGTGGTACAGGTCAGTTAACTTATACTTCTAGTAATGGAGGAGGTCCATTTACAATTGTTTATCAAGCAACAGGTGCTTCCCCAGTAACAGTAAATAATATTTCAAGTACTGTAGCATTTAATGTAGTAACTCCTACAATAACTACTTCTTATAAACTAATCAGTGTAACCGATGAGAGTACTAAAGCATCAACTGATTTTACTGGAACAACTGCATCAATAACTGTTACTCATTCTATTGGGGAAAGTTTTGGTGGTGGAATTGTATTTTATGTAGACGAAAATAATCATGGCTTAATAGCTGCAACTTCAGATCAAAGTAATGGGATTGCTTGGGGTCCATATTCAACTACAGAAGCAACAGCAACTGCAATGGGGACAGGGTTGGCTAATACTACTAAAATTATATCAAGTCAAGGTGAAACTGCTACAAATTATGCTGCAGGTTTGGCCAGCACATATAATGGAGGAGGAAACAATGTCTGGTACTTACCAAGTAAAGATGAGCTAAATTTAATGTATACCAATATAGGGAAAGGGGCATCATCACCTAATTATAATATTGGCGGTTTTAGAGATGAATACTATTGGAGTTCTTCAGAGTCTGGCTACGTCAACGCGTGGGGCCAGAATTTCTTAAGTGGCTTTCAGTCCACCCCCCTTAAGTCCGTCACTATCTATGTTCGCGCCATTAGGGCTTTTTAACCATTTAACTATTTGACAATTTATAGAGTCCGCGAAGCGGCCAAAAACAAAAATACCAAAACCACTCTCCAAAACGAGGGTGGTTTTTTCATGCTCCATGTGAGCGAATTCTATGGAAATTTCAGAGGAAAAAGGGTGGAAGCAACAGTTATTTAGTATTTCATACCTTCTTAATTAATTGATTATCAGTGTTATCTAAAACGTTACAATGTAATCATGAATAGGACAACCCAAATTTGGTGCTTGTTTGTAAAATTATAATTTCACGCAATTATTTATAAGATTTATAAAATTGAATCGCTCATGAAACTAACCAAGTTATTGATCCTTTTGCTTCTTTTAAGTTTAAAGGGAGTTAGTCAAACTCCTATTACCTCAAGCATTACAATTACTCAAAGTTGGGTAGATGATGCAATTAATAATACTAGACCTTGGACTATTTCGGGAAGTAATATCACAGTTACTTTTACTGGAAATTTAGAATTAACTACTGCGGATCAATATTTTATAATAACTGGCACTAATGTAACCATTGATGGCGCAGGTAAAACTGCCACTATTTCTGGAGTTACTGATTATCCTGGCTTAGTAGATGCGTCAAACACTGATGCAACTAGTTTAATTAAGAATATTGGAGTAGTAACTCAGAGCAGTTCTACTTTAAGTGATTTTAAAGGTTGGATCAGCCAAAATTTAAATAAAGCAAATATCAGTAATTGCTATAGCACTGGAGCAATATCTGGATTAAATGCAGGAGGAATTGTCGGATATATTAATAGTGGTAATATTTCTAATTGCTTTAGTACTGGAGAAATTTCTGGGATTCAAGCGGCAGGAATTGCCGGAAATTCTAATAGTGGTAATATTTCCAATTGCTTTAGTATTGGAAATATATCTGGTGAAAATGCTGGAGGAATTTCAACTCGAAATGAAGATCAAGCTAGTATTACAAATTGTTATAGCTCTGGAGAAATATCTGGAAATTATGCAGCAGGAATAACAGGATTGGTCAATAATGGTAGTATTACAAATTGTTATAGCTCTGGAGAAATATCTGGAAATTATGCAAGTGGAATTGCGGGATTGAATATTGGATCTATCATTGATTGTCGTACTTCAGGTACTTTAACAAATATAACCGCTTTAGGTATTGCTGATAATGTAGATGAAGATGAAGGGACTGAAGGAACTATCTCAAATTCAACTAACATCACACCCACTATTGCAAATGAATGGGACAATACAATTGCGAATCAAGCTTTAACTGGATTAGGTTCGATATGGAATACCTCAAACACTCCATACACGTTAATGTCATTTTTATTAAGTGAGCTTACATTAACTTCACCTAGTGGACCTTTAACTTCAAATTGTGCAGGAGTCCCTTCAACATCCACAACATTTGGTGTTGCTGGATCTGGTTTAACTACACCAGTAATCATTACAGCACCTTCTAATTTTGAAGTTTCAATAAGTTCTGATGGTTCCTATTCATCGAGTTTAACATTACCTCAAGCAAGTACAGTTAGTCAAACAGTTTATATTAGGTTATCCTCTGCTGCAACAACAAACGGTGCTAATGGGATAATAACTGCTAATTCATCTAGTTTAACTCCTGCAACAACAACAGTTAGTAGTACAACAGTAGCGGCTCCAATATTTTCAGTTACCGGACCTTTTACAATATGTTCAGAAGGTACCTATGCTGTTAGTTTAACTGTAGCAAATTCATACAACGGATGGACTGCTTCAAGTAATGCAATTACAGTAAATAGTGCTGGTTATGTGACAGCAGGAACTATTACAGGAACTTATTCTGTATCATATTCAGATGCATGTGCTCAAACTACTAGTGCTACTGTAACTGTTGCATCTACTTCCACTTTACCTACTATTACTGATGGTTTAGCTTCTTATAAATTTAATAACAATCCTCAAGGTCCATTAGGGTCAGGGAATGTAATTTACATGGGGTATAATGGTTTTAATTATTCAAGTACAATAAGACCAACGAATACAGGTTTTTATAGAGCAAATAATGTAACTGGAAGTGATGCTGGTTCTCCTACCCAATTTTATATTTTTAGATGTACAACTTGTGGTACAGTATCAGAATATGCAAAAAGACCTCAAGGAACTTTAACTGGAAATACAATAAGTCAAGGTGGCACAGGTCAGTTAACCTACACATCTAGTAATGGAGGAGGTCCATTTACAATTGTGTATCAAGCAACAGGTGCTTCACCAGTAACAGTAAATAATATTTCAAGTACGGTAGCATTTAATGTACTAACACCAACAATTACTACTTCATATAAATTAATAAGTGTGACAGATGAGAGTACAAATGCATCAACTGATTTTTCAGGAATAGCAGCATCTGTTACTGTTAATATCCCTCATTATGTTGGCGAATCATATGGTGGGGGGATAGTTTTTTATATTACTGATGGAGGTGCCCATGGCTTAATTGCAGCAACATCAGATCAAAGTGCAGGAATTCAGTGGAATAATGGCCTCTCTATAACTACAGGGGCAACAGGAACTGCAATGGGAACCGGTTTATCTAATACTAATACCATTATTACAAGTCAAGGAGCAACAGCTACTAGTTATGCAGCAGGTTTAGCGAAAGCCTATTTTGTAGGAGTATACACCGACTGGTATTTACCAAGTCAAGATGAGTTAAATCTATTGTATTTAAATAGAGATGCTATTGGTGGTTTTGCGACTAACAGCTATTGGAGTTCTACGGAATTCAGTAGGTTCTTAGCGAGGATCCAGAATTTCTCCACTGGCGGTCAGAGCAACGCCGGTAAGGCCGCTGCATACTATGTTCGCGCCATTAGGTCTTTCTAATCCATTTTATAATTTAAAATATACCAAAACCACTCTCCAAAACGAGGGTGGTTTTTTCATTAAAGCATGTACAGCAACCGAGCCACAAAAAACAGTACAAAAGACTACAAAAGCGTGCCACAAGTGCATAAAAAAACTCCGATTTCTTGACGATTTCGGAGTTTTTGTATTCTAAAATCTATCTCCATTTGAGCGAATTCTTCGGGAATTTCCCAAGAAAAAGGGTGGGAAGCAACGGATTTTCCAAATTATATTCAAAAAAAGTTTTAAAAAAAGATTTATTATTTAATTTTAAAAAAATTCATTTAAATGAAATCTATTTTACAACATTCCTTTTTTTTCTTATTATTTTTTAGTTTTATTATCAATGGAATCTCTCAACCACCAATTTCTATATCTGCATCAATTGGGTCCTATTCTACTATTTCAGGTACTATTTTGAATGAAGCAAGTAATGGGGAAGCAATTTCCACTATTAGTGGTTTGCCATTTAATATAAGGTATAATAATACCAATTATACCAGCTTATACGTTACCACATATGGGACTATTTCGTTTAATCGGCCTTATATAAATTATATACCCGAATTTTTAGAACCTGATCTTGACTTTATTGCTGTTTTCTGGGATGCATTTTTTGCTAATGAGTCTTCATCACCTTTATCTAAAGTTCAATATAAAATTGATGGTAGCCCAGGAAGCCAGACCTTAACCATAGAATGGGACAAAGTGTTTCTACCAAGCTATGATGGAGATGGTAATCCGATTTATAATTCTGGTGATGAAGTGCTATCATTCCAGGTAAAGTTTTTTGAAAACAGTGAAAATATTGAGTTTAAATATAAGAAGAATAACTCATTTAGTAATGCTTATATTCAGGGTAGGCCTGTTGGACTTCAATTTCGAAATAATACCTACTTCACCGTTACTGAATTATCAACAAATGCAAGTTTATCTCAAAACAATACTAATTATATCCCTTACATTAATAGCTCTAATGACGGTTTGACTTTATTATTTTATCCTACACCTACTATTTCTATTTCTGCCCCCTCTGCTAGTTTAACGACTTGTAAAGGAACAACATCAAATCCTACTTCATTTAGCGTTAACGGTTCAAATTTAACAGCAAGTGTGACAATCTCAGCCCCTTCTAATTTTGAAATTTCTACTAGTTCAGGTGGATCTTATTCATCTAGCTTAACATTAACAAATACTAGTACAGTCAGTGAAACACTTTATGTAAGATTGAATTCATCTGCTACTGCAGGTTCTAAATCAGGGACTATTACAGCTACATCAACAGATGCTTCAGATGCCACCACAACAGTTAGCGGTACTGTATATGAACTACCTGTTATTACCATTTCTGGAACAACAACTGATATTGATTTAGTAAGTTTAACTACAAGTGGCGGAACCACATATGCTTGGTCTGATGGTAGTTCAATTACCTCAACTACAAACACATTTGATGCATCTGGATTATACGCTTTAACAGTTACAGATGCAAATGGATGCATCTCATCAACACTTTTAAATATTACAGTTCAACATTGGGGTTTAAGTAGTTCTGGGGCGAAAACATTAGATAGTGCCATTCAAATTAATAGGTTTGGTAAAATTGGATCTTTAAATCCAATAACTGCTTCTGGTAAAATTAGTGAGTATAAGCAAAATAATAATGGATTAGTTTTAAATTTAGATGCTGGAAATTCGTCAAGTTATTCTGGTACTGGAAATATTTGGAGTGATTTAAGTGGAAATGGGATAAATGCAACTTTTGGACTTGGAAATCAGTCACCTACTTATTCAGAAAATGATGGGGGAACTTTTATCTTTTCGAGTGCGGATCAACAATATTTAACTTTTAATCAATCAGATTTACATAAGTTGCCTTATGGTAATACACCTTTTACTATGAGTGCATGGGCAAAATCTATCAAGACGTCAGATAACGGTTGGGGTTGGATTATTGCATATGGTAAGGATGCTGCGGGATCTACCGCAAGATTTATAGGTTCTGGTGAAGGTTCTTATTCGTTTGGAGGGTATAATTTTGATGATGTTATTGGTGATCCAATTCCATTAAATGAATGGTTTAATATTACAGGTACTTTTGATGGTTTAAATGCTATATTGTATGTCAATGGAATAGAAATGCAACGAGCAGAAAAGCCAAATTGGGATGCAATTGAGGATGTTGGATATATTGGCAACCAGGTTAATTTACAGAATGAATATTGGGATGGTGCTATATCAAATATCCAAATTTATAATAAGGCACTAACTGCGACTGAAGTTTTAAATAATTATAATGCATTAAAATCAAGATTTAGTGTATCTACTACAACAGTTGCTACAGCAACAAATAGAATCTGGATGGATCGTAATCTTGGTGCATCACAGGTTGCAACTAATTCAACTGATGCTCTTGCATTTGGTGATTTATACCAATGGGGCCGAGGAACTGATGGGCATCAATTAAGAACTTCTTCTACTACTTCTACCCAATCTTCAATAGACCAGCCTGGCAATGCTTCATTTATTCTTGAAAGTGGTGATTGGAGAACAACAAACAATAATAATTTATGGCAAGGTGTTAATGGTACTAATAATCCTTGCCCTACCGGCTTTAGAATACCGACAAAAGTGGAGTGGGATTTGGAAAGTGCTTCTTGGTCAGGTATAACAGATGCCTTTAATTCACCATTAAAAGTAACAATGTCTGGAGATCGAAGATCAAATGACGGCATCGGCCAAATTGTTGTTGTAGGTGAATGGGGTAGTTTTTGGACAAGTACACTCGATGGAAATAATGCTAGGCGTGTTTATTTTGGAAGTGCAGGTAAAGGAGATGATTCCTTTATCCGTTCTTGGGGGTTTAGTGTTAGGTGTATCAAAGACTAATAAAATCCTTTATTTTAAAATCTCCAAAAATATATTTAATTCAAATGCAATTAATCAGGTTTAAGTTACTTTTTATTTTGGTTTTAATTGCAATGAATTCTTATTGTCAGAATAAGCTTTATGGTACTTTTCCTTTACTAAAAGGAAAAGTGATTAGTTTGGTTGGATTTAATGGGGTAAGCATTTACAAAATTGGTAGTACAATTATATCTAGTCAAGGATATTTTTCATTAAACTATTCTGATCAAGATTTTGGTATGGGCTATATTTCTTTATCGGATAATAAACCATACTTTGTTGTTCTCGCTAAAGAACAAATTGAGCTCAAAGGAGATTTATTAAGTGCTCCAGAAAGTATAGCTGTTGTTAACGGCATTGAAAATAAATATTTTGTAAATTATGCTATTGAACATGCTAAGCGTGAACAAGCTTTAAGTGCATGGAGTTATTTAGAAAATGTTTATCAGAGAGAACCACTTTTTTCTAATCATAAAATACCACAGCAGACAATTAGTTTTGAACTGCAAAGAATTAATAGAGAAGATTTCGATTTTCTTTCTAGCTTACCAGCAACATCTTATGTGCGTTGGTATTTACCGCTTCGTAAATTAATTAGTTCTGTTTCAACTGTAGCTCAATATAAAACCGAGGAAATTCCTGCTACTATAACTGCATTCCGAAAAATGGATTACGCAGATTCGAGATTATATAAAAGTGGATTATTAAGTGACTTGATTGAAAGCCAATATTGGTTATTAGAAAATAGAGGTATGTCTCTTGATTCTATTTTTAATGATATGAATATTTCAACTGATTTTATATTAAAAAGTAGTTCAACAAATGAAAAATTATTTAATGAAATAACTAACTATTTGTTTAATTATTTTGAAAAACATAGTTTATTTAAAGCCTCAGAATATTTAGCATTAAAATCATTAAGCCAAAAAAGCACTAAATTAAATAATGATTTGGCAAAAAAGCTGGAGTCTTATCGTTCAATGAAAAAAGGGCAAATAGCACCAGATATTTTATTCGAAGGTGATGTTTTTAAAAATGGAAAATATATTAAAAATCCATTTCTTTTATCTAAAATCAGTTCAAAATATAAACTTGTTGTCTTTGGTGCAAGTTGGTGTAATCAGTGTAAGGAGCAAATGACTGAATTGTTGGCTTTGTATCCTAAATGGAAATCTAAAGAAGTCGAAGTGTTTTTTATATCTATGGACATAGACCAAAAAGCCTATTTGAATTTTACTAGTATAATGCCATTTTTTAGTTTATGTGATTATAAAAAATGGGATACTAAAGCAGCCCAAGATTATTTTATTTCCGGTTCCCCCTCGTTTTTCCTATTAGACGATAAATTAAAAATTTTATTGCGTCCAATTTCCATTAATCAAATAGATAAATTATTAGAATTTGGGTTATAATAAAGTTTAGTACAATAGACAACAAAAATGCATCACAAGTGCATAAAAAAACTCCGATTTCTTGACGATTTCGGAGTTTTTGGTTTTAAAATCTATCTCCATTTGAGCCAATTCTACGGGAATTTCCCAAGAAAAAGGGTGGGAGGCAACGTTATGACGATGTTATTATATTTTCTTTTTTGTTTTGCTTAACCATTCAGCAGAAATTCCGATAAATTCAGCAATGTATTTAGAAGGTATATTTTTAATAACTGAATTGTAGTTATCAATTAAATGATTGTATAGTTCTTCTTTTGAAAAAGCATTAACCATTTTTCTTAAAGCACTTTCTTGTTTTAATGCATTTACTATGACGAAGTTGTTGTAGAAATTATTAAAGTCTTTATTTGACTCACATAAGCGCTCTATATCTTTTTTTAGGAATTGAATTATGACAGAATCTTTAATTGCTAATAAATCTGTATTTGTTTTTTCTCCTGTAAAATAGCTATCCTCACATGACATAAATTGGTTAAAATCTTCCAAGAAAAAATTTTGAGTTCTGCTTTTTTTAGTTTGTTGGTTATAAACTCTTGAAATAAAACCGCCTTCTAGTATATAAAACCCTTTATCGCAAACATCTCCTATTTGGATAATTTTGGATTTTTTCTTGACTACTAAAATCTTTCCAGCTGCCATAAATAAATTAATGGAAGCGATTGTAACCTTTTGATTATGTAGTAATTCAATTAATTTAAGATTGGATTTATTTTTCTTTATCATGCTACTCAAAGATGCGTTTTTTTAAGAATTTAGTAGAAGAAAATTTTAAAAAATATTGAATTAATTCAAGAAATAAACACAATTCATCAATTAATTTATCTATATGCTTTCATTTTGATAGTTTGATTATAGTTTGCATGATAATCAGCGTCACTCAATTTAAATCATGCACCAGTACAATAAAATAAGTAATAAAATAAGATTAGTGCTTTTAAACTTAGGTTTCCTTACTTTATTATCTAATACCTCCTTCTCCCAAGAACTCACTGTTTTATCCGGTACTCCCATGACAATCAATGGAGGGACTTCTTTTAGTGTGAGTGGTTTGGTGCTAACACCATCTTCAGATTTTACATTAAACAATATCAGCATTACTAAGAACGAAAAGGTAACTAACTATTTAGGCCAGTCAACAGTGTCTAGGGTGTATAAATTTAGCAATACCACTAATCCATTTATAGGAGAAGCGGGTATACGCTACCAAGCGCAGGAACTAAGTAGCGGTAACTATGCTAATTTAAAATTACAGGTACATAATGGTAATAACTGGTCGTTTGTGCCACTTAGAGTCAATGATGTAAATAATCACAACACACAAAGTCAGGCATTTAGTCAGTCCTTAAATGAAATTGTATTGACTGATAATGCTTTTACCCCTACTTTAAATGTTATTGGGAACCCTGTAAAAAATGGGGTACTTAGGTTTGCGATTAACGCGGATAGCGAGGTTAGCTTATTCACTTTTGAGGGATCCTTGTTATGGAATAGGAAATATGCCGTAGGCACTTATAGTGTGGATGTATCACATTTAACTTCAGGGACTTTTATGTTAAGAGCAAATCAATTAACCCGCACAGTGCTAATAGTAAATTAAAATATAACAACAACAAAATATATCCATACCAAGTATAGTATAAACGAAAATATATGAACCAAATTAAAAGCAGTATTCAAGTTTTAGCCATTGTCTTAGTGATGACGGTAATTGCGAACAAAGTGCAATCTCAGGTATCCATTGGTGTTCCAGTTCCATCTGGGTCAGCGATGTTGGATGTAAGCTCCACCACAAAGGGTTTTTTACCCCCAAGAATGAGTGAGATCCAAAGAGTGTTGATCTTTAAACCTGATGCTGGATTGATCGTATATCAAACAGATGGCAAGAAAGGTTTATATTATTATGATGGGACTAGTTGGACTTATGTGATGAATCAATTGATTCCGCTTAGCCCTAGTGAAACTCCAATAGCGATAGGTGGTGGAGTGCGAGATAATATTAGTACACTCGGAACAGTAGTATCTGCGCCAACTTTTATTACATCAGAGTGGTCAAATGTAGGAGGATTTGCAGGTAAATTAAGAACACCGAGACTTGTTTATGGAAATAATTTTGATGGAACAGCTAATTTAACTAGCGGTTTAATATCAGATGGTATTACATCAAGTTCAACATTAGCAGTGGGAACTAATGCTACAATAACTGGAACTTTAACACTTACTTCATTATCTACATCTTCTCTTTTAGTAACAAATGGGTCAAAAACAGTTGTATCTGGAAGCCTTACTGGGGATATCACAACCACAGGTTTAGTAGCAACTTTATCAAATACAGGAGTAATATCTGGCACCTATGGTTCTTCAACTGCAGTGCCTCAAATAACTGTTGATTCTAAAGGTAGAATTACGACAATTACTATTACGAATACTGAGATTCCAGATGCAAGTGCAATTTTAAAAGGTCTTGTGAATACTATTACACAAACTTTTGCAG
>Ga0114979_10001030_pt1 | contig 18566 bp, 19 predicted proteins | sample S_140625_EF_Meta_FD_87315 | JGI IMG/M metagenome (GOLD analysis project Ga0114979, IMG submission 87315) | Freshwater microbial communities from Lake Simoncouche, Canada to study carbon cycling - S_140625_EF_MetaG | ecosystem: Environmental > Aquatic > Freshwater > Lake | place: Lake...
ATCAGACAACTAGGCATCCTCAAATTCATCTTCATCTTCATCGATCCAAGCATCGGCTGGTGCATCATCTTGGCGTTGCGCCCAAGATAGGAAGCTGCCGACAGCTTGAAATGCCACAGCAAGCAGCGCAAAGGCGGCGAGGATGCGGCGGATGGTTTTCATAGGATAAAAATACCGCTTATTAGAAATCTTTTCACTTTTTAGCAGCGTGCAACGCCGCATCGATATCGGCCCAAAGATCTTCTACATCTTCGCACCCGAGGGAAAGTCGAATCAAGCTTTCGGGAACGCTGGCACTCTCAATCGGCCAACGGCGGCGGCGCTCCCAGAGAGATTCAACTCCGCCCAAGCTAGTTGCAAAGGTAACGATCTTGGAAGATTCGCAGACTTTATCTGTGGCTGCAGCATCTCCATCAAATTCAAAAGAGACAATTGCGCCAAAGCCTTTCATAAAGGCCTTCGCCTTGGCATGTTGTGGATCAGTAGGAAGTCCTGGGTAGCGAACGCGGGTTACCAATGGGTGTGCGCTAAGTCGCTTAGCAATCTCTAAAGCATTCTCGCTGGCGCGTTGAAAACGTAGCGGGAAGGTACGGATTCCGCGTAGGGCTAGCCATGCTTCAAAAGGCCCCGGAATCGAACCGTTAAATTTACGAGCATCTTCTACTACCTTAAATAGCTCTGGATTATTAGTCGATAGCGATCCAAGCACTACATCACTATGGCCGGCTAAATATTTGGTTACCGAGTTCATGACGATATCTGCGCCCATTAAAAGCGGCTGCTGGGTAAGGGCTGTTGCAAAAGTGTTATCTACCGCAACGGTGATACCGCGAGACTTTGCTTCCTTAATTAGCGTTGGCATATCTGCTACGTCAAGTGAGGGATTTGTAGGTGATTCAATCCATAATAAATCTGCGCCATCTAGCTCCGCAATTACTTCAGCGGTATCTGCAATCGATACAAATTTCGGATTAATTTTCTTAGCCGCCGATAAATTACCGAGCAAGGTCATTACACCGGAATAACCCTGATTCGATGCCACAACTTTTGCGCCAACTGGAAGAGTGGAAAAGACTGCGGTAACCGCTGCCATGCCCGATGAGTATGTAAGCGTCTTGCCACCTTCTAGAGCTGCGATGGCAACTTCTAGCGCAGTCCAAGTTTCATTTCCGTAACGACCGTAACCAATTGCGCCACCTGCAACAAAGGTTGAGTTAAGTGAGATCGGTTGATTTAACAAACTATCTGGACCCACTTCAGGACGTCCTGCTGTGATTGCGATTGTTTCCGGACGATGTGGTGGCACTTTGGAGTTCATGGGCTAAGCCTAATCGCTGGCAAGTAATGCCATCGCCGCATTATGGCCCGCGATTCCGCTCACGCCACCGCCGCGTCGGGCACCTGCACCAGCGAGATAGATATGTTGATCAGCGGTTTCAGATCCCCACGTTAGATCAAGACCTGAGCCATCGATAAATGGAAAATCAAGATCGCGATGGAAGATATTGCCACGCGGTAGACCGATGTCGTTTTCTAGATCTAGCGGTGACTTTGCTTCAATGGCCAATGATCCATCTTCGCAAACGGCCAGCACAGATTCGATGGGATCTACCAAATATTGATTTAAACTTTCCAGCGCTGCCGCCTTTGCCGCAGCTTTTGCAGCATCAGGTGATTTATCAAAGAGCGCAGCAGGAGTATGTAATCCAAAGAGGGTAAGTGTTTGATATCCAGCAGCTGCTAATTCGGGCGAGAGAATGGTTGGATCTGTCAAAGTGTGGCAGTAAATTTCAAGTGGTAAATCAGTTGGGATTACGCCAGCTTTTGCACTTTGATAAGCCTTCTCTAACTGTGAATAACTCTCGTTTATGTGGAAGGTGCCGGCGAAGGCCAAACTCGGATCAACGCCAGATTTGAGTCTTGGCAATTTCGATACCAACATATTGATCTTCAATTGCGAGCCTTCTAATGACTTTGGTTTATCTACACCACGAATCTGCGCCAAAGTTTGTGGGGCTCCCGCAAATAATAAATTCTGTGCAGTGAACTTTGCACCATCTGTAGTCTTTACAGAGACTCCAGTTGCGTCGGTGTCGATCTCGCTCACGCGTGAGTTAAGTAAAATTTCGACTCCAGCAGCGATAGCAACTCGCTTTAACTCAATTACTAGAGCGCCCATTCCACCTTGGGGAACTCGCCATTGGCCAGTTCCGTTACCGATTAAGTGATAGAGGAAACATCGATTAGCTTGTAGATCATCAGCTGATGCGAATGTGCCGATCAACCCATCGGTTAGCGCTACTCCTCTGACAATGTCATCACTAAAGCGTTCTCGAATAACTTCTCCTATTGGGCGTTCCATTAAATAGCTCCAAGTATCAGAAAGTCCAATTTCGCTCTTTAAATCTTTTGCACTTTTTAGCGGCTGCAACATAGAAGGTGCAATTCGTTTGGCAAGCTCAGCAATCTCTCCATAAAACTTCTGCCAAGCATCACCTTCGGCGCTAGATCCGGTTAACTCTTGGAAGCTCTGCGCAGTGCGTTCATCCCAGTTTTGCGAGATAAGAAGTCCACCGTCGTTTGTGCTCTTCTTATTTAAATATGGCGTATATGAAGCAATTGATCTCTCTAAAGTTTTAAAGTTAACTCCTAAATCAGAGACGATCTGATCAGGTAGCAGCGAGACTAGATATGAGTAGCGAGATAGGCGGGCATCGAATTCTGGGAAGGGGCGAACGCTAGTTGTGGCTCCCCCGAGCTCACTTTCAGCTTCAAGGAGAACGACCTTCTTGCCCGCGCGAGCCAGGTAAGCAGCAGCGACTAGACCGTTATGGCCACCGCCAACGACAATCGCATCGTACTTTTTCTCTAGTGACATCGAAATTATTGGGATCTTAGAGAACTCTTGCGATGCGCTCGATTGCTTCAGTAATTATTGCTGGGCTAGTTGCAAAATTTAAACGAACATAATCTTTGCCAAGCGGTCCGTAGATTTGGCCAGAGTTAAAGGCAACCTTTGCTTTCTCAATCAGCGCAAGGCCGGGATCTTCACCTAAATTTAATTTGCTCATATCAAGCCACGCTAGATATGAAGCTTGTGGAAGGTGATAGCCAATTGCTGGAATACGAGAGGCAATTAAGTTGGCGATAAGTTTGCGGTTTTGATCCAATATTTCAATTGCCTCATCTAACCAAGCATCGCCCTTTTCAAAAGCGGCTACTGTGGCAAAGGCTCCCAATAGCGATGCGCGATAGTGCAGCGCAGGTGCTAGCTCATTTAGTTTCTCATGCAACTTCTCGCTCTGCGAAACAATGATTGCGCACTTCAAGCCTGCGATATTCCAGCCTTTGCTGGCAGCAGTTACTGCTACACCAACATTTGCAGCATCTTCATTAAGTGAAAGATAGGGAATAAATTCTGCTTCTTTAAAGGTCAGCGGTGCGTGAATTTCATCAGAAATAACAATAACTTTATATTCTTTAGCAAGCGCGGTAATTCGCTCTAAATCTTCACGGGTATAGACCTTGCCAAAAGGATTATGTGGGCTGCACAGTAAATGCACGACGATGCCATTCTTGTAAGCCTTTTCGATCCCCGCCCAATCGTGGCTCCAACCAGTGCCATCGGTTGCGGCAGGATCAACTGTTAGCGGCACATCAACCATTTCAACTTTGGTTTCCCGCATCCAGGTGTAGAAATTTTGATATACCGGTGAGCTAAATAAAACTTTATCCCCGGCTTTTGTAAATACGCGAAGTAGCTCAACTACAGCAACGCCAACATCAGTTGCGGCGCGCACATATTGCGGATTAACGCTCCAGTTCCAGCGGCGCTTAGCAAACCCAGCAAAGGAAGTTCCAAGCTCTGGAATTGGCCCGAGGTAACCTAAATCAGATGCGGCAACCATTTCAGTGAGAATCTCACGGATTGGTGCAGCAACTGGAAAATCCATTTCAGCAACTGGCAAAGGCAAGATGTCATGAGTGAAGCCACGCCATTTTTCACTGCGATGAGTCTGCAGATCAGAAAGTGAAGGGATTTTAATTAGGTTCTGGCTCATGAGTGCGAGTATGCCAGTTAAGCCTCGTTTGGCGAAAGGCGGCGCGTTGAGTTACGAACCACCAAAGTTGTGGGCAGAACAAGTGAGTGCGGCTCCGCGCTTGGTTTACGTATTCGCTCCATAATCGACCACGCAGCCATCTCACCCATTAATTGCACTGGTTGTTCCATAGTTGTGAGATCTGAATATTCCGCCATTTCATGGCCATCAAATCCAATAATTGAAATGTCATCTGGCACTTTTAGCCCATGGCGACGCGCTGCCTGCATTGCACCAAAGGCCATCTCATCAGATTCACAGAAAATTGCAGTGGGGCGATTTGGGCGGGCGAGTAAATCATCCATCGCGCGCGATGCAGTGTGCATCGTAAAGTCACCGTGGACTTCCCGAGATGGAACCCATTCCAAACCATTCTCGGCAAGAGCCTGCATAAAACCTTTGCGGCGATCCTGCGGAACGCTAAAGTTAAATGGATCATCAGGGCGCCCAGACATCAAGCCAATTTTCTTATGTCCTTGATTAACTAAGTGTTGCGTTGCAGTTCGCGATGATGCGACATCATCGATGGCAACGCTAGAACAGCGTTTATGGTGCATTCCAACAAGAGATACCGGAATTCCTAGGTTGAGCATGGAATCAAACTCTTCTTCGGTGGGAGGCAAACTAATCACGATAAGCGCATCAACGCGCCCCTTTAAGAGTTGGTGCTGAAAGAGGCGTTCGCGCCCTTTCATCTGGCTAAAGTTATAAAGCAGCAGATCAAATCCGGCTTCACGTAGCGCTTGCTCGGCACCGCTAATTACCTGAGCGAAGTACCAACGAGAAATATAAGGTGCAACTACACCGATGCTATTGGTGCGGCCCAGCGCACTCTTATTCTGAATTGGCGCGATTGGATAATCTAGCTTTTCAGCAGCGGCCAAAATCTTGGCGCGGGTGGCAGCGTTGACATGATGGAAGCCGCGCAATGCGCGTGAGACAGTTGCAGCTGAGACTCCTGCCTCTTCTGCAACTTCCTTAATTCCAGCCATATCAAATACCTCCTGCAAAACCTGCAAAGCGCTGTAATAATTCTGCAAGCGACTGCAAAAGTACGCCATTGTCCCTGCAACTTGCAAGGTGCAATACTCTCCCAGCGTGATCTCAGCGCACACTTGAGAAAAGGTTCAATGAAAGCCATTAAAGGTTCGCCGGTAACTGAGCGCGCCATGCGCTCAGCAGTTGCTGAGTTATCACAAAGAGATCGCCGCTTAGCAGCTTTGATCGCAGCGCATCCGCTCTGCACCGTGGGCCGCAATCCCAAGCCAATTTCGCACTTTGAAGCTTTAGTTGAATCCGTTATCTCACAGCAGCTGGCCGTAAAAGCTGCTGACACGATTCATGCCCGAGTTGTGAAGTTGGCAGGTGGAAAGATAACGCCTTCCAAAATTCTAAAAATTAGTGAGCCGGGGATGCGTGAGGCCGGAGTATCTGGTGCCAAATTTAAAACTATTCAAGGGTTAGCAGATGCGGCGCAGAGCAAGCGGATTGATATAAATAAATTACATGAAATTGAGAGCGATCAAGAGATATTTGATCAATTAACTTCACTCTGGGGAATCGGTCCCTGGACTGTCGATATGTTTATGATGTTTCAGCTGGGGCGTTTAGATATCTGGCCGACTGGCGATCTAGGAGTTCGCCGTGGATACGAGAAAATCTATAAGTTAAAAGAGGAAATTACCCCAAAAGAGCTGGATAAAAAGGGTGACAAATTTAAGCCTTACCGAAGTATTGTGGCTTGGTATTGCTGGAGAGCGCTCGAAAAGTAAAAACTACTTTGCTTCCAGAATCATTGAAACCGAGTTAATGCACCAGCGTTGATCCGTTGGTACTTCGTAGCCTTCACCTTCAAAGACATGGCCTAAATGCGAATCACAGCTTGCACAACGCACTTCGGTGCGAACGCGCGGAGCCAGCGATCTATCTTCAATTAAAGTCACAGCGTCATCTGAAGTTGGTGCATAGAAAGAAGGCCAGCCACATCCAGAGTGAAACTTAGTCTCTGATCGAAAAAGTTCAGCGTTGCAAGCTTTACAACGATAGATCCCGACCGTTTCAGAATCGGTGTATTCACCGGTAAATGGCCGTTCGGTCGCACCATTACGTAACACCTCATAGGAAAGCGGATCGAGCTTGGCCTTTAGCTCGGCTTCGTTGATATCGACTTTCTTCTGGCTCACTTGGCTACCGACTCGGAAATTGATTTTGGATAGGCAACACCTGCGCTGGAATGGCAGTCATAACCATTTGGATTCTTCGCCAAATACTTCTGGTGGTACTCCTCAGCTAAATAATAAGTAACGCCAGCGCTATCTAAAATCTCTGAAACGATTTCACCAATCCCAGATTCAGTGAGAGCGCGTTGATAGATATCGCGGGAAGCGAGCGCTTGCGCCAATTGCTCACCTGAAGTTGTATAAATCGAACTGCGATACTGGGTACCGATATCCCCGCCTTGTGCATTTAGCGTAGTTGGATCGTGCATCGTCCAGAATTCTTCTAATAGACGTTGATATGAGATTACGCTCGCATCGAAATCAACTTGCACCATTTCAGCATGTCCGGTGCGACCTGTGCAGACTTCTTCGTAACTTGGGTTTTGAGTGGTGCCACCCATATATCCGACGCTGGTATTAATTACTCCCGTTAAATTCCAGAAGCGACGCTCGGCGCCCCAGAAGCAACCGGTTGCAAAGTAAGCAGTTGAAGTTGTCATAGAGCGCATTCTTTCAGGAGTTAGCGGATTGCGCTCGGTCAGCGCGGAAATTTTAGGTAGCCTTCTCCTACACCTGCGCCCCCGTAGCTCAGGGGATAGAGCACCGCCCTCCGGAGGCGGGTGCACAGGTTCGAATCCTGTCGGGGGCACGCGACGTAAATCACCCACTTTCTGCGGAATCTTTTTCGCTACATCCTTGTTTATCTAGGTGTTAACAGGGAGAATTAGCGCTCTACGTACCTAGTTGCGTTTCTTTAACTTTTACCGCGTTTTACCTATTAAGGAGTTCACCCATGGATTGGCGACATCAATCAGCATGCCGCGATGAAGATCCTGAACTCTTCTTCCCCGTAGGAAATACCGGACCTGCCCTAACTCAGATCGAAGAGGCTAAGAAAGTCTGTAACCGTTGCATCGTAAAAGATGCTTGTTTGGCTTGGGCTTTAGAGAGTGGTCAAGATGCCGGAGTCTGGGGCGGACTTTCAGAAGACGAACGTCGTGCACTTAAGCGTCGCGCTGCACGTAATCGTGCACGTTTGATAGAACAAAATAATTCTTTCTAAATAACTTTTAGATTGGAAAATTTAGCTGCGCTTCAGTACCACGCTTAGTTCTGACTAAATTAATTGTTCCCTTTAACTCATTCTCAGTTAAGGTTCTAACAATCTGTAGCCCTAAATTGGCAGACTCTACGATGGTAAATCCTTCAGGTAGTCCTACTCCATCATCATAGATAACTAAGGAAATCGCATCTGCAGCGCGAGATACTTCTATCGTTAGATTTGTCCCAGACTCAGCCAGACCGTGTTCAAGTGCGTTATGAATCAACTCGGTTACAACTAGCGATAACGGAGTAGCGATCCGTGGGTCTAGCGAGCCAAGGACGCCGGTACGCGATATCTGCAGCTCTCCCATGCGCGGACTTAAGTCGAGGGCGTGCGCTACTAGGCGATCTAGAACATCATCGAAGGCAACTGATGCTTCGGCGCTACTAGAAAGTGTTTCATGGACAAGTGCAATAGATGCAATTCGACGTACCGCTTCATTTAGCGCAGCGCTGGCTGCTGGATCTTCGATACGGCGTGACTGTAAACGCAAAAGCGCTGAAACCGTCTGTAAATTATTTTTAACGCGATGGTGAATCTCGCGGATTGTTGCATCCTTCGTTACTAGCTCGCGTTCACGCCGGCGCAGCTCAGTCACATTCTGAAGAAGAACAATTGCGCCGATTCGATCTCCCCCATCGAGTAAAGGAAGCGCTAGCAAATCAATAGTGCCGCCAGCATTTTCAATTTCAACTCTGCGCAGAGATTTTCCACTAAGGCTGCCCTCAATAGCTTCTTCGTGCGCATCACGTTTAATTAATGAGACGCTACGCGCGACTTCACCGAGGATCTTTCCTTCTAACTCCCCTGCCAATCCAAGCCGGTTAAAGGCTGACTTGGCATTTGGGCTGGCATAGATAATTGCCCCGTTTATATCTAAGCGAATCAGACCATCACCTACGCGTACTGCTGGATCAAAGAGCTCGCTATGTTCGGTGTAAGGAAAAGTTCCTTGCGCAACCATTCGATAAACATTGTGGGCAACTTCGCGATAATTTAATTCCAGTCGGCTTGGCTGGCGCATTAATTCGGCGTTACGGTGGCGAGAAATAATTGCTATAACTTGGTTGTTAAAAATTACTGGAATTGTCTCTTCTTTAATAAGTAGCTCACCAAATTTCTCGGGCTCGGCATCTCTGATGATTTCGGCATCCGATAGCGCTTGATCAATCCGCGGGCGCGCACCCCAAGCAATCTCATCACCTATTACATCTTGTGGAAAAACTGTGGCTGCAGTCGTTGGCCTAATGTGAGATACGGCAACGTAACCAGTTGGCCAACTCTTTAAATCTTTACGAAGTGGCACCCATAAAACTAGATCGGCGAAAGATAGATCGGCCAGTAGCTGCCAATCCGAAGTTAGTTCGCGGATTCTACGCAGTTGCTCACTATCTAAAGGGCTGCGATCGCGCAGGACCGTTTCTAACTGCAACATCTCATTAGGCCGTTAACCACTGGGGTAAAGATTGCGAAATTTCTTGCGTGGCAAACCAGGTTAGCTCTTCCCCGTCTGGTGAAACTAGAAATGCGCAATGCACATCTTCCCAACGGGCATTATCGGATAAGTTAACAAAATTTTCACCATGCTCGGCTACCTGTGAATCTACGATCTCTAGCGCCAAGATAAATGCTGGCCCTACCGAATTTGTGCGCATTTCTAGCGCCTCATCTGCAGCGAGCATCGAGAGAATGTATTCGCCTTGTTCATCATCCATATCGTTATTAGCAGTTAGGAATTTGATAGTAGGCGCATATAAAGGTCCGCACTCCATAGCTCCGGTGAGCATAAAGTTAGAGATCTCTTCAGCCGTAACTGGCAGATAAGCGCGCATAGCGCCAAGGGTATAAGAAAGTGGCCTTAGGCTGTAATCAACCTGTAATTTGCCTAGCTAGATTGGCGATCGCCTTGCGCAAAGGCGACTTTTCATTGATTTCTACCAGAGTTGTCCGATCTTTGCGCGCTGCTGCACATACGCGCGCATCGGTTGGAAGAGACTGATAACGATCTTGCTTAGATTTATTTTCAATACCTTGGCAACATATCGTCGCTTTTGCTGGCAATTTAATATTGGCCAGTTCGGTAATCAGTTGAGTTAACCGCTGCGCATGTAATACATCTGAGCCAGCGGTGACTAGGAGCTCATGTGCGAAAGTGCTACTCCAAATCTTTACCTGCGATGCCCATCTGCGGTCGGAAAGGTCGCTGGCAATATTTATAAGCGAACCTAGATCAATCACCATAAAATCAAAGAAGGATGCAGCCTCATTGGCCCAGATAGGAAATCCTGAGGCGAAACGCTGATTAATTTCGGCAACAGAGAAGTTTGTAGAAAGATCTCGCCACTTTTCTTCATCACTTAATTTGCGCAGATCTAATAGAGTAGAAACTGCAGGCGCAGCAAAGTTGGCATCTATCAATAGGGTATTTCTATCTAATAGCGAGAGTTCTTGGGCGAGATTGATGGCTAGCGTTGTATTACCTGTGCAATGACCTGCCCCGCCCACCGCAACAATCTTGGCTTTAAAATTTGGAATGCTTCGAATTAGCGGTGATCGTAAAAGCGGAGACCGGATATTCCCACGGATATAGGCCAGTAATTCATCAGCTGAGTCTGGACGAGGTGAAATTTCAGCAAACCCACGGGGTGAGCCAGTTGAATCTGCGAACCCGAAGGTTGAAACTTTATTCTTGGAAAGTTTATCTAGATGCTCCGGTGTCAAACCAGGTAGATCAACAGAGTAAATAATCAAAGAATTAGAAGTTAAGTTGCCGTTTAAATTCCGTTCGAGTGATATGAAATCAAGTGGACGGGCGATGATATTCCAGCCTCGCGCAAAGAGTGCGCTAGATACTAAAGCCTCGAATTCCGGATCTGCGATCGCAGTAATTACAACGGGTTGGGAGATTTCATCCATTGGAGCGAACGATTACTAATCTGCCAGAAGATGTTGCTCCAAGAAGTGAAAATATCTGATCATTTACAATCGAGATCGTTAGCGAAATATCACTACCAAAGTTATTTGCCTTGCGATTAATCGAATTTAAAAATGCCCCAGAGATCACTAGGTCAGGAGGCCCACTCTTCTCAAGGCCCATTACTTCGGGAACCCAGTAGATATCTATCGCCTCACCGATTTCCATATCACTCGGCATATCGCTACTGCGGATAGAGATCGGTACTTGCCCTGATTTTGCACCCCGTGGAATATCACTTACTGCACTTACTGAAAGCAATTCATTTTTCGTAATTGCACGTAAAACATATGAGCCGACTACAGAAGAATTTTTGGATAGGTAATCAGAACTTATCTGCCCGAGCGCTACTTGAACCTGAGCAAGATCACTCTCTGAGATTTCCGTGCCTGGGATAAGTGAATGGCGCGCCACCCAATAGGTATCGCTGCGATTGCCTAGAGCAGTTAAGGCCATTGCAGATATAACGGCTGCGGCGAATAGTGCGATCGCAACCACAAGGCGAGTTTGCGATGTCTTCTTTACATTGTTCATAGTCAGGTACTAAAGGTCATCTCCCGACATCTGGTGAGTCACTATCCACAATCATCCTTTGGGATGAGTTCTTCTCAACCTTTAGATAGATGAAGAAGTGAAGTGGTGCGGTGAAAGTGCGCGCATGGATATCAAATTTAGAGATAAGACCCAAATTCGCAACTTTGAATTAATTTCAAGTAATGAGGATCCGGCGATGTGGAGCCACCCACAGTTAGACCTTTACTCACTTGCTGAGATCGCGGGAAAGCGCACAGTTGAAAAGCTCCCCGAACAACGCGCCAAACTTTACTTAGTACCTAGTACCTTCGGCGAAGAGTACGAGCCAGGATTCGAACCTATGCCCACATCTGCAGTTGAGCTGCCCGAATTACATACTTGGACTATGAAATTTGCAGTGAGCGTTGTTGAAATTTGGGCGGGTCGGCGCCAACCTGCGCAATTGATTTCTAAGTGCCACCGACATATTTATATGAAGTTACTGAAACAAGTTGGTAGCCAGAAAGAAATCGGTCGCATCCGTAGCATCCATCAATGTGAGCCGTTAGATGGAATCTGTGAATCGACAGTTACAGTGCGATTCGGTGATCGTTTGCGCGCAATGGTGATCCGCTTTGAAGGCGTTGATCAGCGTTGGTTATGCACTGAACTTCGTTTACTTTAAGCCCCACCATGGCAGCGCTTATATTTCTTACCTGAGCCACAAGGACATTGGCTATTGCGGGAAACTTCACCCTTTGTTGCAACACCTGATTCATCGCTAGCTGTGTATTGCAGCGCAGTTACATCTGCTGCCTTTTCGTTAATTCCAGCTGCCTTTACTTGTGATCCATCGCCTTCGACAGTGACTTGTACATTAAAGACCAAGCTCGCGAGCTCTTCTTTAATTCCATCCATCATCGCAGAAAAGAGTTCGTAGCCTTCGCGTTGGTATTCAACTAGCGGATCACGTTGGGCCATGGCGCGCAGCCCAATACCTTCTTGCAGATAATCCATCTCGTAGAGATGCTCGCGCCACTTGCGATCTAATACAGATAAGAGAACTTTTCTTTCGAGTTCGCGCATTACTTCAGCGCCGAGATCAGATTGGCGCTTTTCGTACGCAACGGTCGCATCCTCTAAGATCTGCGCAGTTAAATAATCCGTATCAAGGGCCGCGCGCGATCCAATTTTGGTGATCATATCTTCTGGGGTAAAGGAGATTGGATAGACCAGCTTGAGAGCTTGCCATAGGCGCTCAAGATCCCAATCTTCGCCGAAGCCATTTGTGGTTTCGGCGTTTACGTAAGCAACCAAAGTATCGGCCACGAAAGTTTGAACCTGTGGAGAAATATCTTCACCTTCTAATACCAAGCGGCGTTCGCCGTAAATTACCTCACGCTGGCGGTTCATGACATCGTCATATTTCAAAACATTTTTACGGATTTCAAAGTTCTGAGCCTCAACTTGAGTCTGCGCAGAACGAATTGCGTTGCTGACCATCTTTGACTCAATTGGTGAATCATCAGGAAGGCCAGCTGCCGAGAGGAATCTTTCAACTAGCCCCGAATTAAAACGGCGCATTAACTCATCTTGTAGCGATAGGTAGAAGCGAGATTCACCGGGATCGCCTTGACGACCAGAACGACCACGCAGCTGGTTATCGATACGTCGTGATTCGTGGCGCTCGGTACCAAGTACATATAGCCCACCAAGAGCAACTACTTCTTCATGGCCTTTAGCAACAGCTGCTTTCTGCTTTGCAATCTCTTCTGGCCAAGCCGCTTCGTATTCAGTTGGATTATCAACTGGGGAGAGCCCACGACGTTGTAATTCAAAATCTGCCATAAATTCTGGGTTACCACCAAGCATGATGTCAGTTCCGCGTCCGGCCATATTTGTCGCAACAGTGACGGCGCCACTTACACCGGCTCGCGCGATGATTGATGCTTCACGTTCGTGATGTTTAGCGTTAAGTACTTCGTGTGGAATACCTGATTTCTTCAATAGCACAGAGAGTTCTTCAGATTTTTCAACTGAAACAGTACCGACGAGAACTGGTTGGCCCTTGCGATGACGCTCCACAATGTCTTGTGTAACAGCCATAAATTTTCCGAGTTCAGTCTTATAAACAAGATCTGCCTGATCGATACGTTGCATCGGACGGTTTGTTGGAATTGGGACAACCCCAAGCTTATAAATTTGGTGGAATTCAGATGCCTCTGTCATAGCGGTACCCGTCATACCTGAAATAGTTTCGTATAAGCGGAAATAGTTCTGCAAAGTGATCGTTGCCAGAGTTTGGTTCTCATCTTTAATATCAATTCGCTCTTTCGCTTCTAGCGCTTGGTGTAGGCCTTCGCTGTAGCGACGCCCGGCCAACATACGACCGGTGTGTTCGTCAACGATCAGTAGTTCACCGTTCATGACCACATAATCTTTATCGCGCTTAAAGAGCTCCTTAGCGCGTACTGAGTTATTTAGGTAACCGATAAGCGTCGTATTTGCCGCTTCGTATAGGTTCTCAATCTTGAGGAGCTCTTCCACCTTGGTTACGCCATCTTCGAGAATTCCAACAGTTCGCTTCTTCTCATCGACTTCATAATGAGTATCGCGCTGTAATTTATCGGCGATATTTGCAAACTCGACATACCACTTGGTTGCCTTATCTGCAGGCCCGCTGATAATTAAAGGGGTACGCGCTTCATCGATTAAAATTGAGTCAACTTCATCTACTACAGAAAAGAAGTGATCGCGTTGTACGCAATCTTCCAGCGACCAGGCCATATTGTCTCGTAGGTAATCGAAACCAAATTCATTATTGGTTCCATAAGTTATGTCAGAGTTATATGCCGCACGACGCTCGGCTGGAGTCATGCTATTTACAATTACGCCGACAGAAAGGCCTAAGAAGCGATGTATACGACCCATCCACTCGCTATCGCGTTCGGCTAAATAATCGTTAACAGTTACGACGTGAACTCCGCGTCCGGCAAGGGCGTTTAGATAAGAAGGAAGCGTTGCAACTAAAGTCTTACCTTCACCGGTGCGCATTTCTGCGATATTGCCATGGTGCAAGGCGGCGCCACCCATGATTTGAACATCGTAATGACGTTGTCCAAGAGTTCGCTTTGCCGCCTCGCGAACAACTGCAAAGGCTTCAGGCAGTAAGCCATCTAACGTCTCTCCGCTAGCTAAGCGGGTTTTGAATTCTGAAGTTTTTCCACGAAGGGCTTCATCGCTAAGTGCGGTGGTAGCAGGCTCAAAGGAGTTAACTTGATCCACGATCTTGCTGAGGTCGCGAAGAATTTTTCCTTCGCCAGCTCGCATGATGCGATCAACAATCTTTGCCATTTAGCTACCCTTTCTTAAAATCAACCCCCTTATCGTAGGGGTTTGGCCACTGAGCCTGTTACCGCGCCAATAACGGCAAAACCTGCAGTCCGTAAGGCCCGTATCGCCTCCGCCAGGGTCGCCCCAGTGGTTATTAGATCATCAACAATTATTAGTGGCCGAGTATTCCCGCAACTGGCTGATTGAGACGAATTTAGCGAAGGAGTAAAGGCGCCTGCAAGATTACGGGCTCTTTGCTCTGCATTTAATTGGGATTGATCGCTTACCGACCTAGTGTGTTGCAAGATATCCAATGAATTTACTGCATGATCTGCCGCGATTGAATCCGTAATTTCGACCATAAAATTGCGTCCACGTTTTCTGGTTGCAGATTTACGCGATGGAATACCGACTAAGTCTCCTGCACCATATTTCTTTGTAAAGAAAATTAGAGAATGAGAAATAGCCTTTATCAACAGATTATCGGCAGCCGATAGATTCGACTCTTTGGCACTTAATAAAACATTTGATGCAATTGGTGAGTATTGCACCGCTGAAATTACTGGATAAGTCTCTCCCAAAATTGAGAGTTCGCGAAAGTAGATATGGGGATGCCAACCCTTACGGCAGACCGAACAGATGGAGATTCCAAGTTGTGAGCAACCGATACACCTTGATGGAAAAATTAACTCAGCTAGAGATTTCATAGCTAAATTCTCTAAACTCGAGAACTATTAAGAAGGATTAATTAGAAGTTCTGGGGATAATCTTCAGGTTGCGGACGAATTGGTCTGCCACTTATTTGTTCACCAGCGATTCTCGGCAAGGTAAGAACAAAGTGCGCACCGTGGCCTGGTAGACCCCAAGCATCGAGTTCACCATTGTGTAGCCGCGCATCTTCCAACGCGATTGATAGCCCAAGTCCGGTTCCGCCGCGAACCCGGGCACGCGATGGATCGGCGCGCCAAAATCGATCAAAGATGCGAGACAGTGCTGAAGGCTCGATGCCAGTGCCGTAATCGCGAACACCAATTGCGACTTCGCTCTTAGTCGAAATGATTGTTACGTTTACTGGCTTATCCTCAGCATGATCTAGCGCATTGGATAAAAGATTTCGCATAATGCGCTCTACACGCCTGATATCTGCCTTAATCATCACTTGTTCGCTCTCATGATCGATATTTATAGAAATTACATGGTCATGAGAGTTGGCTCTTACATCTTGGATACATCTTTCAATCAAACTAACTAGGTCAAAGTCGGCAGGCTCTAAGACAGCTACTTCAGCATCGAAACGGCTTACTTCCAGAAGATCCTCTAGTAAGCGTTCAAATCGATCTAACTGTGCGACTAGAAGTTCTGAACTTCTTGCAATTGTTGCTTCAAAGCTTTCTCTATGGCTATAAATGACCTCTGATGCCATACGCAATGTAGTTAATGGAGTACGAAGTTCGTGGGATACATCTGATACAAACCTTTGCTGCACACGCGATAGATTCTCTAAGCGAGAAATTTGTGACTCCAATGAGAGAGCCATATCGTTAAAGGCGGTGCCAAGAGTTGCAATTTCGTCAGAACTTTCTACCTTCATGCGTTGTGAGAAATCACCCTGGGTAAATTGCTGTGCAATCCTTGCTGCTTCACGAACCGGCCTTACTACTTGGCGCACAACCAACCAGGTAATTAGAGCAATCAGAAAGAGAAGGGCAAGGCCAGTTAAAAGTAGTGAGCTTTTGATTAGCGAAAGAGTTTTACTTTGATTAGTTAGAGAGTAAACCAAATACATCTCGTAGTTTCCGGAGTCTGGGATCGCAATTCTGCGTCCGGCAATAAGCACATTAGCATCGGCCCGATTCTGATAACCAACCTTGGCATACTGATACTCGACAAGATCGCTAGAGCGGACTCGTTTACGTAGTTCGGTTGGGAAAGAAGAAACATCTAACCCATCTGTTGCGGTGCTGTAATCAGGAGCAGGCGTCTGGCCGACTGATTTAGCTGGTGTTCCGAATCTACTTACGAAGATTGATTTTCTATCTTGGTTAAGACTTACTTCAGTACTAGAAATTATTACATCTTGCACGGCCTTACTAATAATCGAAGATTGTGCGCCATTTATTAGTAAGAATTGATATTGAGCATTAAAGAATGAAGAACGAGCTTCAGCAAGGGAAGTCTCGAGATTGACCTTCTTCACACCATCCGATAGCTGAGAATAAAGTGCTGAACCGGTCAACCAAACAACACCGAGCGATAAAAGCACTGTAGAGACGATTACCTTCGAGGCAAGTGAGGTGCGGACCTTTATCGCAATACGGTTCATTCTAGGAACCGCCCAATACTCCAGCTTTATAACCAACTCCGCGCACCGTCATAACTATTTCAGGGTGCTCCGGATCGTGTTCAACTTTTGAGCGCAAACGTTGCACGTGAACATTTACCAGACGAGTATCAGTGGAATGGCGATAGCCCCAAACTTCACCGAGCAAAGCATCGCGCGTGAAAACCCGGCCAGGCTCTTTAGCTAGTGCAACTAATAGATCGAATTCGAGGCGAGTTAGGGCGATCTTTTTGGTGCCACGATTTACCTCATGGGCGATCACATCAATCGAGAGATCGCCGATATTTAAAAGTCCAGAAACATCTGCGTTAGTGCGGCGCAAGCGGGTACGAATTCGCGCAATCAATTCTGACGGATGGCGAAACGGTTTAACCATGTAATCATCGGCGCCTGCTTCCAGGCCGCGAACGACATCGTGGGTGTCGCCCTTAGCGCTAAGCATGACGATCGGAACCATAGATTCGGCGCGAATTAATTTACAGACTTCAATTCCATCTAAACCAGGAAGCATTACATCTAGCAGGACGAGATCCGGAGGGTTATTTCTAAAGACCTCCAGCACCTCATCACCACGACTTACTAGATCTACGTCGATGCCGGCACCGGTTAAAACGATGCCGAGCATCTCCGCAAGATCCTGGTCGTCATCGACGACCATAACTAAGGTCATTAGCTACCGTGCTCCCAAGAGTTCAGGTACATATCTTGTGCAGGAGTTAATGTATCGATACGGCCACCCATTGAAATTAATTTCAGGCTAGCTACTTCCTTATCGATATATGTTGGAACATTATGAACACCAGCTGGAAGGTTCTTCGCTTCCTTAACTAGATATTCTGCAGTTAAAGCTTGATCTGAGAATGACATATCCATAACAGATGCAGGGTGGCCTTCGGCTGCTCCAAGGTTTACCAAACGACCTTCGGCAAGAAGCAGTAAACGACGTCCATCTGCAAGTACATATTCATCTGTCTGGTGGCGCATCTTGGCATTCTTCTTCTTGGCATTTTGCTCAAGCCAAGCAACGTCGATTTCAATATCGAAGTGGCCGGAGTTAGCCATGATTGCGCCATCTTTCATTACAGCAAAGTGTTCATCGCGTAATACATCGCGGTTACCTGTAACGGTAATGAATACATCGCCGACCTTTGCAGCATCTAGCATCGGCATCACGCGGAAGCCTTGCATCATCGCATCGAGCGCCTTGGTTGGGTCGATTTCAGTAACAACAACATCGGCACCCATGCCCTTAGCGCGTTCTGCAACGCCTTTACCGCAGTAACCAAATCCTGCTACGACGACGATGCGTCCAGCAAGAAGGAAGTTTGTTGCACGGAAGACAGCATCAAGGGTTGATTGACCTGTTCCGTAACGGTTATCGAACATGTGCTTGGTATCGGTGTCGTTGACAGCGATCATTGGGAAGGTAAGCGCGCCATCTTTAGCCATTTGGTTAAGGCGAATTACACCAGTTGTGGTCTCTTCACAGCCACCTGCGATATTTGGAAGAAGTTCTTTACGAGTTGTGTGAAGAGTATTAACTAGGTCGCAACCATCATCGAATACTTGGTGCGGTTCGATATCTAGCGCTGCATTGATGTGTGAGTAATACCCATCACGGTCTACAGAGTTGCGAGCAAATACTGATATTCCGTATTCGTGAACTAGCGCAGCTGCTGTGTCATCTTGAGTAGATAGTGGATTTGATGCACAGAGTGCAATATCTGCTCCACCGGCTTTTAGAACGCGCATCAAGTTTGCAGTCTCAGTTGTGACGTGCATACATGCGGCAATTCTTACGCCAGCAAATGGTTGGGATTTTTCAAAGCGCTCACGGATTTGAGCAAGGACAGGCATATTGCGCTCTGCCCATTCGATCTTCTTGCGACCTTCTGCAGCAAGTGATGCATCTGCAATGTCGTGGCGAGGAAGGGTTGATGTAACTGGTGAATTCACGTTGTTCTCCTTAAATGGTAATTAA
>Ga0114979_10001031_pt1 | contig 18562 bp, 19 predicted proteins | sample S_140625_EF_Meta_FD_87315 | JGI IMG/M metagenome (GOLD analysis project Ga0114979, IMG submission 87315) | Freshwater microbial communities from Lake Simoncouche, Canada to study carbon cycling - S_140625_EF_MetaG | ecosystem: Environmental > Aquatic > Freshwater > Lake | place: Lake...
AGGAGCAGGAGCAGGAGCAGGAGCAGGAGCAGGAGCAGGAGCAGGAGCAGGAGCAGGAGCAGGAGCAGGAGCAGGGGTAGTTATTATTTTTTTTAATATATCAAAAATTTCACCAAGGTGTTTTTTTGTTTTGGCATCCATAGTTTTATTTTCTTCCAATATTTTTTTAGGAGTTTTTTCATCTTTAGTTTTTTCATTTATTAAAGGAGCTATATGTTTAAAAAGTACCTGCATATTTTCTTCAGCCTTATTGTTGTAGATGCAATTTATTGCTTTTTTAATTATATCATTTATTTCATCACAATTAAACAAATCGCATGCAAAATATCTATCCAAACCACCCTCTGTAGTATTATCGTATATTCCTTGTTTAACATCACTTGCTAATAAGTGTAAAACATTACTATTGTTATTATAAGAATCTCTAAGTTTAGCCAAATTTTCTCCTACTTCATCTAGATGTTCTAATAATACATTGCAATATCCAGGTGGCCCGTTTTTGTTATTAGTATAAATATCTACTATTTTTTTTAATTCATTTTCAAATGGTCTTCCAGTAAGCTTCCAGGACATTATCTATATAACACCGATAAAAAAATACTATACATTATACTCTATTTATCTAAGTATCTACTCACTACAGAATAATGCGCACATATTTTCTGCTTCTAAATTAACCGTGGGTTTCTCAAACAGTTTCATAATCATATCATCATCACGGAACCGAATAGTATAATCTTGCTGAATATTGTTACGACCAATACGACCCATCGCCTGCAACGTCTTCTGCTGTGTCATCCTAGTCAAATCCTTACCAATGAATCCATGGCAGAATTGATAATTCGTTCCATAAACATAGTCAGTTGACGCAATAATAATAAACAATTGTTGCTGTGATGCAAGCATCTTCATAATTTCCATATACTCAATGTTTTTGATATCAGTAAACATACCGATACCAAGCAACAACAATACTTTCAAATTATTCTCAATATCCAACATCATAATGGCTTTTGCAACCTCTTCTCCAATATTTGCAACGAAAGCATTCTCTCTGACTTCTCCTAAAGGCGCCCATATCTGTTGATGTGGTTTGCTATTCGGAACATACATAGGATCTAGAGAGACCAACCTGATTTCCTTACGAAGTTTATTGATTTCCTCCATCATTTTCTCCGATTCCTTACAGAGTCTTCCACTTTCTCTAGCAGATTCATTACCTTTTCCTGACTTACCCTTGCCCTTACGCAAATCTGCCGCGGTAGCACTAGATGAATCAGCTGTCTTTGATTCCTTGAGCTCAATCATCTCATCTAGCTTCTCTATTTGCTTAATAAACTCACCGTTTTTAATAATCTTTGTCATAATGTTTTGAAATACAGTTGGTGAAATATTGGATTGTTGAATATAGAAAGCTCCAATCTTACTAACATCTTCTGCCAAGAAGATAGTCGGACCATCTGTCAATGTATACGCATCTGATGTCGTAAGAAGAATACCAGAAGAAGCAGAGGGCTTAAGAGCTGTTGGAGGAACACAAATACTATTCGTTCTTGTTAGTGTATTCGGTGGCGGAGTCGGCATTTCCAAACTCTTTATCTTTTTCATATCGTCGTTCGTAGATGATCCATATTTCCTCTTTCTAGAGCCATTCATAAATTCATATATAGTTGACCACTCTTCCCTGTTATTCAAATGCATAAGCATATGCAAATAATATTCCTTCAGACTATTCATTGTGATATCTGTAATGTTTTCTGCAAAATAGGAATCAATAGAATACGCTTCGTTCACATATCCACCCGCATTGATATATTCCACAAATCGGATAATCTCACGCAAATCAAAATACCTTAACAATGTCTTGTTTTCTATGCAATATTTCACACAATTCACCATTTGGTCATAATCCGAGTACAAGAAATGTGGCAACACACAATAGCCATCCTTGTTCAATATCGGAATGGATTTCCTGCAATCAAAGCTAGTAATCGTATGGATTTCCGCATTATCAAATTTACCACGGAAATCGTCAAATACTGGTCGCAATTCATCACCGGTTGGCAATGTAGCACAAGATAGGATAAACGTAGGAATCTTATTTTCTTGCCAATTCGTCTTTATTACCTCATGAAGAGGATGTTTTTCATAATCTAGAGTAATTGTTGGCTCATCCCAATAAGTAATTATTTTCTCAGCAGGATTGAATGCGAGCATGTAATGCATTGCAGTAACATAAGATTTCACATCACAAATCATAATCTCAACATTATCACCTACACTATTATCTACTTTGCCAATTCCACCCGAACGCTTATTCTTGGTATAATTTATAGCAGAGAAGTAATGAAGGCGAACATCAGATGCAGTATCACAACCAAACGCAAATGCCACCTTCTTCTCTACTGAAATAGCAGACTTGGCAAGAGCAAGACCAATATGCCTAGCAACACATACGAAGACAATACGGTAATTTTCCGATAGACCAATAGGCGATAGAGTCTTACCAGTACCCGTTGGTGCAGTGTAAAGAATAAGTTTGGGTACAGGGATTTCTGTGGGTCTGCAAATAGTAAATAGTTCTTTTTGATGTTTGAATAGGGTTTTGTCTTCATACTTAAGAAGATATTGATTTTTTTCTATGAATTCATATGCATTCGTAATGATTTCACTAGTTTTCGTAAAACTATTCGCATGGGCAATAGTTGAATCAACAATCGCCATGACATGTTTATTGATATGAGATATAGTTGCCTTTTTTAGTTGTAAAAGAGTGTAAAGATAGAATGCATATTTTTGTTTTTGTTTTGAAATTTGTCTCACCAACTCTTTCCATAGGTCAAGAAGAAGGAATTCATAAATAATAGACCGGTTGACTTTGATATTGTTATCCATGTTTTGAATACGAATATTGTCCGCGCTTTTTAGGGTTTTTAATTCGGTACCTGCGAGAGGATTAGAAACAATAGGAATATCTTTACCATATTTTTTCATAGTTTCTTGGATAAAGTCTTCAAAGTACTTTTTATACAATAGATACTCAATCTCTGGTGTCTTTTCCATTTTGATATAGGAAAACAACGACAGTGTTTCATTGGAATGAATATTTACATCGGAAAATCCTTGAATAATCATTTCAAGGATTTTTTTTTCATCAGGCGAAACAGGAATCTCAATATTTTCCCATTCTGACCTTGTAAGTTTATCTTGGGAAAAATCCATTTTGCTAACTGGTTTTGTGTTTATTGAATATTATTAAACAGATTATAATATTCAATTTTTCTGGAGGGAACCATTGGTTCCCCCCTGCCCCCTCCTTTTACACGTTCAACGTTGAAAGGTGTATAGATGGTTTTTCAAATGTTTTATAGATTTTCTTCCGTTTCTTCTCTATTGATAAAACTATCAAATGCATTAAATAGAGTGGCTGCCAAAGTAGGATGTTCTTGTGGTTCATTTAAACTATCAATACTGTTGGTGCTCATAAAACTCTTAATGCGTTTACTATAATCACCACCCTCATACATTTCATCATCATTTCTGCTCTTGAAATAATCAAAGATATCTGTTAATAACTCGTTTGGGCATTCTTTTGTTGGTACTATGATTCCATTTTCATCTCTAGTAATATGCTTGGTTGGATTATATTCATTATCCACCAATATCTTCCAACGGTTCCCATAATTACGATTTTTCTTAGACCCATGATAATGATGTCTTATCACTCCAGGAACATAACCAATTCGTAATAATTTGGTTTTCTTCTCAAATTCAAAGATAGAATTTCTATATTCTTCAGTATAATGTTCATTAATAGCATATTCCGCTTTTTGAACAATAGATAGTGCCATAATGTTGTCACCAGACCCCAAAATTGCATGTTCATATAAACCCCCTATTCTTTCGTATGTTTTACGTGTACATGCCCATGCATATCCAGGGTGCCAAAAATTTACAGGCTTCTTACTATATGGTAATTGTTTGGTATATTGAAAACCAAAACTAGGAAATATATTCATAGCTTCTCCATGTTTGTTCATATCTACACAATGACTGAATAATTGTATAATATCTTTTGAGCCGTTTAATACTTTTAATGTATCCATAGCCCATGTAGGATTTTCAAATTCAATATCTGCGTCTATCCAAGCAACTGCTTTCCAATCTGCTGGTAAAAGTTTCCTGATACCAACATTAATCATATTTTCCTTGTGCCATATAGGGTATTCTGTACGTAATTGAAGATGACGCTTGTTATTTGAATCTGTTACAAAAAATCGTTGTTTTCCATAAGCAAGTTCAACAATATATAAATTCACGTTTTCTTCTTCTAGTTCAATGCGCTGCACAAATTCTTTTAATAAAATATATCTACGAGCAAATAAGCAGGGGTTAGAAACGACAATAATTACATTTAATTTATTATCAATAGGTTCGTTATTAGCAATAGCGTCCTTGATAACATTTCTGCGATATTGTATGTTATCAATTTCTATATTGTTTATAACTGTCATTACTAAATATAGAATAGTAATATATTAATCTTTATATAATAAAACAATTAAAAATACAATACAATATTAACTAGACATGTTCACTGGGTTTTTTAATAGTCCCAATAAAAAAGTAACTTTTGAAGATATACAATATGCAATAAAAAATAAAGAACGATATATATTGATAAACACATTACCTATTGATGAGCAAGGGTGTTTAATTACAAACACAATTGCGTATAGTATGGAGGAAAGTATTATTAATGAGTTTTTAAATCAATATGCATTACGAGATAAGATTATCATAGTTTATGGTAAACACACAAACGATGATACTGTTGAGAAAAAATATAAACAACTAGTTTCATTAGGTTTTGTTGAAGTATTTATGTATTTGGGAGGTATGTTTGAATGGATGCTTTTACAAGATATTTATGGTAGGGACGAATTTCCTACTACAAACAAGGTTCTTGATATATTAAAATATAAGCCAAAACGATTAATGTATTAATGTATTATTTATTGTTTATATGAGTCATATCCAAACCCACTTACAGAGCCACCTGGTTGTCCAATTCCTCCGGGAGGGCCTACATCACCAATTCTACCATTAGGTCCAACGGGTCCAATTGGACCAGTCATACCAGGGTCACCTTTAATTCCTTGGTCGCCCTTATCACCTTTTTCTCCTGCTGGTCCAGCAGGTCCTATTGTACCTGGCGCACCAACCAATCCAGCCGTTCCTGCTAAACCAGCAGGTCCTAATGGTCCAGCTGGTCCAGGGTCGCCAGTAGCGCCTTTTTCGCCTTGAATACCCTGTTCACCTTTTAATCCTTGGTCTCCTTTAAGTCCCATAGGTCCTACTGGTCCAATTGGACCTTGACCGCCAACGGGTCCAGCAGGTCCTTCAGGTCCCATTTGACCAGGAGCACCAGGAGCACCAACAGACCCAAGCTGTCCCATAGGACCTGCAGGACCAACCGGTCCTGGGTCACCTTTACTGCCAGGTGCTCCCATAGGTCCTGGAACAGACACACCAGACCCACCTGGTTTTCCTTCTGCACCTTGTGGACCTGGAGGTCCGTCTCCACCTTTTTCTCCAGGAGGTCCTGGCGCACCAGGCCCTCCAGGAGATCCATCGTTACCGTTTGTTCCATTTGTACCAGGTGCACCAGCAGCTCCTGGTAGTCCTTGAGAACCAGCAGGTCCAGGTGTTCCAGGAGCTCCATCTTTTCCAGCTGAACCTGGAGAACCATCTTTTCCATTCTCACCTTTATCACCTTTTAATCCTGGTGTGCCATTTTGACCAGGTTGGCCAATAGAACTTAAATAAGTTGCTAAGTTATCTGGAGTTTTTTTCCAAGTTGAATAATTATTGTTATGCTGTGTATCTCCATCACAATTTACTCTAAGATGACATTCGTTTTTTTTGTTTCCGTAACCAACAACAGCTGCTTTACATCTACCGTCGTAACTACATTTTCTTATACAGTTTTCTTCTGAAGTATTGTTTGTCCACCCTAAATCATCACCACCACTCTGTATGCAGTTTGAACCTAATGTATAAGTATAGTTGTAACCTTCAATAACTTTTGGAAAATAAGTATAAATAACACATATCAAAAAGTAAATACTAAATACTATTGCAAAAGTTATAAAAATAACTTTATGTATATCAAATTTCATAATAATTCCAGTTATATTATTATGATATAATTTTTACTTGTAACTACTATAATAACTCCTAAAATTATCATAATTTGTAAACGATTCAACACCAGGCCCCAATGGTCCTAATGACCCAATTGGACCAGGTGGACCAGGAGGTCCAGGATTACCTTGCACAGATAACCCTATATCACCATGTTCTCCTTTTTCTCCTTTTCCACCTGGAGGACCAGCTGGACCTAATGTACCAGGGGCTCCAATTTCTCCTGCATTACCTGCAACACCAGGAGGACCTACTCCACCAACTGGTCCATCATTACCTTTCACACCTTCTGGTCCAGTATTTCCTAGTTGGCCTTTTTCTCCAGACATTCCAGTATAACCAAAATGGCCCATTACACCCTCTGGACCTTGTGCACCTACAGGACCAGCAGGCCCTGCGGGGCCTAAAACACCTGGAGTTCCAGGTGGACCTTGAGCGCCAACAGAACCCATATCTCCCTTTGGACCACCAGGACCAGGATTACCCTTTTCACCAGTTGGCCCTACTGGTCCAATAGGTCCAGTTATAGAAACACCTTCGCCTCCAGGAAGACCTTCTGGTCCTTGTGCTCCTGTAGGACCAACAGGACCTATTTCTCCTTGGTCACCTTTATCCCCTTTATCTCCTTTTGGTCCTTGGATTCCTTGAATTCCATTTTTTCCATTTTCTCCAGGTGGACCAGCAGCACCGACAGCTCCACCAGCACCTTGTGCACCAACTGTTCCTTGGTCTCCCTTGTCGCCTTTATCACCTTTTAATCCTTGTATACCTTGTATACCTTTATCTCCTTGTATTCCTTTATCTCCTTGTATACCTTTTTCTCCTTGATTGCCCTTTTCGCCTTTATCACCTTTAGGTCCGGCTGACATACTACTTCTTATGTAACTATGCATTCCAGGAGTATTTTGTTGTTGACCACTAGTATTTGATTTTGTCCAACATTCACCATTTGAAGGTCTGTATACATATACATTACAATTGTCATCCCATTCACAAGCATTTTGGCAATCTCCAACTGTTCTAGGCGCAGCCCTCCAATAATTTAAATCATTATACATAAAATTTGTATTACGTTTTGCCAAGTAAAAATAATTATCAGTAAGTCCCTCAATAACTTTTGGGAAATAAGTATGTAAAACACATATCAAAAAATACATACTAAATACTATTGCAAAAGTATAAAAAATAATTTTATGTATATCAAATTTCATAATAATTCCAGTTATATTATTATGATATAATTTTTTTATGTAATTGGTTTATTGTGGTCTAACAGTAGGCGAAAACGATGTCATATTAAACCCTGCCTGAGATGGTCCTACTGGACCCTCTTCTCCTGCTGGTCCAACAGGACCTTGTATTCCTGCTTGTCCAGTTGGTCCTACTGGTCCTACAGAGCCTTGTATTCCAACAGGACCTAGTTCACCTGTATCTCCTTTATCACCTTTCTCACCATGAGCTCCAGTTGGACCTACATCACCCGCCGGACCTATAGGACCAATAGTTCCAGGTGCACCAACAGCTCCAGCTGTTCCTGCTAAACCTTGATTACCCATAGACCCTGTTGGTCCAGTATGTCCAGGTGGGCCCTCGTAACCTTGATGTCCTAATTCACCTTGTGGTCCAGGTGGTCCAGCAGGACCTAGAGAACCTGGAGAGCCAGGTGGCCCAGCAACGCCTTGAATTCCAGGCGCACCATTTTGTCCAGGAGGTCCAACACCACCGGGGTCACCGTCTTTACCTGGTTCACCTGGAGTGCCTTGATTACCTTTAGGGCCTTGTTCACCAGGTGGTCCAGTCACTTCTCCAATAACCTTAAAATAGGAGTATTTTAACGGGTCACCTTTCATTTGATTGCAACCATATTTCAAACGACATGCACCTTCATTACTCATAGTAAACATATTACAACCACCAGTTTTATCACAAGCCGTTGCACATTGTCCAATAGTTTGAGCACCTGATGAACCACCCATTAAATCATTACCAACACAATCTATTTGTGGTATTAATGTATATGGTCCGAAGCCTTCAATGACGGATGGAAAATAGGTATGAATACAACACAATACAAAAAATATACTAAATAATATGGTTAATATTATAAAAGCATATTGATAGACATCTAATTTCATAATAATAATAATTCCAGTTATATTATTATTATATTTTTTTGGGATTTGTTAATTATTATTGTTTGAAATCACCAAGATTAATGCCTACACCAGTATTTGGTGTTTGTTGCCCACCTGGTCCAGTGGGTCCAGTTACTCCTTGAATGCCCTGAATACCTTGTATACCTTGAATACCTTGGTCTCCTTGGTCTCCTTTATCACCTTTGTCTCCTTGTATACCTTGAATACCCATTGGACCAATTAGACCTGGTGAGCCAACTAATCCAGCATTTCCTGCTACACCTCTATCTCCTGCTACGCCCATAGGTCCAATTGGACCTGCTGGGCCAATTTCACCTTGGTCACCCTTAGGACCTTGTATTCCTTGTATACCAGCGATTCCTTGTGCGCCAGTTGGACCAGTTACACCGTCTTTTCCATCAAAACCTTTAACACCTGGCGCTCCTTTTTCACCATCATCTCCCTTTTGTCCAGTAGGTCCTACAGGTCCAATCGGACCAGTGATTGCGACGCCATCACCGCCTGGACGTCCCTCTGCACCTTGTGCTCCAGTTGGGCCAACTGCACCATCTTTACCAGATGGTCCAGGTTGACCAACTGAACCATTAGCACCAGTTGGTCCTTGGTCACCCTTAGGACCAGCAGGACCTATTGCACCATCTTGACCATTCGGACCAACTGGACCTTGTTCACCAGGAGTTCCAGGAGTTCCAGGAGGTGCAGGAGGTCCAGGAGGTCCAGGCGGTCCAGGAGGTCCTGGAGGTGCAGGAGGTGCCGGCTCACCATTTATTCCGTCATTACCTTTATCACCTTTATCACCTTTATCGCCTTTACTGCCGTTATCACCTTTATCACCTTTATTACCTTTTTCGCCTCTGTCACCTCTGTCACCTCTATCGCCTTTATCCCCTCTCGGCCCTCTCATAAAACCTTCTTTAAATGACAAAAAGTATGTATGTATACTGCATGTTATAAAAAATATACTAAATAATATTGTGAATATTATAAAAACAATGCGATAAATATCTAGTTCCATAATAATTCACAGTTATATTATTATGACAAAATTATTTCCATGTGCCAAAGTAATTATGCTTGGCATAATCACCAAAATATTGACGGCGGCCATTATTAATTACGAAAATATCATCCTTATCTTTATAGTCTATATACAAATCTGTGCAGAAGTCGGGTCCAGTTGTTTTATAAACATAATCCTCTGAATCAAAGTTGACATATTTAATATATTTATTGATATTAGTATGGATTTTATCAATAAGAATCTTAATAAATGGGTGCTTAGTGGCAGCAGCAAATGCATATTGACCTAATAAATAATAATAATTCTTATCACAATATGGTTTATATCTGGGATGATTACACATGTGTTTGCCAATAAATTCGTCTACCGGGAATATGCAATTATATTTCAATAGATTGTCAAAAGGTTTCAAACAAAGCATATCTAAATCCATATAGAATCCACCGAAGTGATATACAGCAATATATCTAAAGAAATCTATGCGTTGTATTTTTACTGGTAAAGTCAAATAGGTTTGATAATATTCAGGATAATTTTGTTTTAAGAAATCCTCAATGTCGCCATCTGTAAAAAAGAGATACTGATAGTCAGGATTATTAGATTTTATAGATTCTATAAGCTGCATATAACGTTGTGGTACCGAATTTGATTTCCATGTTTGAATAATAATTTTAGGTATAGTTTGTTTTTCATAAGATATGATTGATGTGGTTGTTTTATTGTCTAAATTATTATTTACCGTTACGTTTTTATTGATTTCGTATAATTTATAAACAATAACCCCTAGAATTATTAGTACTATTAAGGTTGTTATTGTGTAATACATTAATTTATAATATATTAATATTATAATTCTCTAATAAAAACATAATGTCCTTTGTTAACATATTCTTCATAATTACAATCATGAATGTCTTCGCCACATAGTATTATTATTTCATCGCTATTATAATGTGATTGTATTAAGTCATATAATGGCATCCCTCTATGATAACTGCCATAAATAACAATATCGTAAAAATGATTTTTTATATCATCTTCTATAGTTGCATCCAAATCATTATTACGATAATCATCATCTAATAACTTAGAGCATGTAACTCCACGTCCATATAGTTTCTCAGTAGGTTTACTATAAGATTTATACAGGTGTGAAACTAAATGATAGTCATGACAATTATCTTTATACAATTCTTTAAATCCATGTAATGTAAGACACCTTAAATAATCTACACCATTATCTTCTGACAAAAACAATATTTTAGAAACGTTTTCATTATTAGTTTTATTTAAAATATATTTTGCAACCTTAGTAGTAGTTAAATTCTTTTCTGTAAAACTAAGCCATTTATTAATTAAATCATAACAACTCTCCAATTCTTCTCTAGTTAATTCATCAAATGTTTTATTTTTAACACTTTCATATAAATTATTACTTTCTATAAACATCTTTTTATCAAATAATCCCATAGTATTTTCAGGACAGTATTTAATATCAGGAAAATATGGTATGCAATTATTAGCAAGTATTTCGTAGTGTCGTAGACAATCCCATCCTGCCTTTTTTGTAGTAATTGCGAATAACGATTTTTTATACTCATCGTAATAATCCTTTTCACTTGAAAAAATATATGTTTCTATTTTCCCTGGAATTATGGATGATATTATTTTAGATTTCTTAGAAATCTCATACGTTATTTTTTCTTCGGGTATTGAGAAAGTAATCGGGAATACTTTCTCATTATCAAAACCTTCAATCGTTAAATAATTATAATAAATAAATGATAAAATTACAATTAACAATATTAATAAATACATAATTGTGTATCTATTAAACTTCATTTATAATATAGTTATATTATAAATGTCTAAAAATAATTTAGTTATTCTAATGTTCGTTATTTTTATAGTTTCTCTAATAGGATTAGTTTTATTTAACAAAAAAAGGAAAGAAGGATTTGATGAAAAATACACTGCTATTATAGTTGAACCTCGCAAACATAAAGCTTTATCCTTTGTATTAAAGAATGCATTAACAAATCTCCCAGATAATTGGAATATTGTTATTATGTATGGTAACCAAAATAAAGAATTTGTTATGGATATTATTGATAATGATTTGTCTGAATACAAAGAAAGAATAACTACCAAAAATTTGAATGTAGATAATTTGACCATATCTGATTATAATGATTTGTTAACTACAAAAGAATTCTATGAGAACATTCCTAGCGAAATATTTTTAATATTTCAGACAGATTCGGCAATATGTGGTGAAAATAATGATTTGATAGATGAGTTTCTTAAATATGATTATGTAGGTGCCCCTTGGAAAGATGCTGTAGGAAATGGTGGATTTTCGCTGAGAAGAAAGAGTAAAACATTAGAAATCATTTCCAAATGTAAGCGTGGGTCTGAAAATGAAGATGTTTATTTTGCGAACCCTTGTGTAAATAATTTTAAACCTAGTATGGAGAAAGCAAAAATGTTTTCAGTAGAGGCTTATTATTCAGACGATAGTTTTGGTGTTCATAAACCATGGGCCTTTTTAAATAATGATGAAATGGACGCCAAGATAGAGAAATGCGCACCATTAAAAGAATTGTGGGAATTGAATAAATAAATCTACGTAAAATAGGGGGAACCCTCGGAACCTACGGAGACCCCTTACCCCCTCCCGCCCTTTGGGGATTTCTAATTCCTTACCTTTCCAATAATAAGATTTCTTAATGAAAAAACTGTTATAATTTTTCTGGGTTGCTGGTTGATAATTCTACGTAAAATTCATACCAACATTGGTTCTACGAAGCGGATAACCTTTCTGCGAAAAGAAAAATCGGTTCCCATAGAAATGCCCAAATGCATTTGGTGTAGTACCAGGAGTATCAATATATGGTAATCTCGTATCTGCTTTATAATTTTCTGCACAAATAGGATTCATATAAAAGGGTTTATTATTCATACAGAACGCCAACCAAAACGTTTCTTTATCACCATATACGTATTTGTAGGTTTCCTTATGGTTTTTATTCAGTTCATATATTGTTTCTAAAATATCTGGATGCATAGTTTTATTTAAATAGACAACACCAGCCTCTTGATAATACCACATAGCTTGTACAGTATCTGGCAATCTATAAATATAATTCCACTCTTCTGGGAAGTATTGATTTCTTTCTGGCATTAATGAAAGAATAAAAGCACGCCTGGCAGGTATTTCTATTTCTCTATTTTCAGGATTATGTTTTAACCAATCTTTAAAGAAATAAGAGCCTGTTGAAATATAATTTGGATCCTTGAATATTAATTCAGGGTTCTGTAAAAAGACACTATCGCAATCACATAAGATAACTTCTGAAAATCCAGTGTGTTTTAGAATAAATGCTTTAATCTGCCAACCTTTCCAATGGTTTGGGTCGTTCGTATAATCCACAACGTTTTTAAGGGATAAATTATATTGTCCCCTTAAGGACTCTAGTTTCTGTTGGGTGGAATCACTTACTTCTTGTCCTATTTGCCATAATTCTATTGGTAAAGTACATCCTAATTCATTGCGTAACAAATGAATATTACATAATAATAATTCTTCGTATTTCTCTAATATAGGAATAATTATGCCCTTAGTCATTTTTATATATCAATAGCAATATTTTTTATATTATATTATAATCTAAAAAATTGATTAAACAAGTCTCTCTATAATTTAAATAAACAGAAAACATAATGTCAACAAAACCTATTATTGTCTCTATTGAAGGAAACATTGGCTCTGGAAAAACCACTATCATTGAAAATCTAGAAACACATTTAGAACATGACCAGTCTATATTGTTTTTGAGAGAACCATTGGATGTTTGGGAAAGCGTTAAAGACTCACAAACTGGCGAAAATATATTGCAAAAGTTTTATGCGGACCCCAATAAATATGCTTTTGCATTTCAAGTGATGGCTTATGCTACACGATTATCTATGGTTCGTGAGGCAATAAAGAGCGGTCGTGGACAGTATAGAGTAATAGTTCTTGAACGGTCATTGGCCGCAGATAAACGTATCTTTGCTAAGATGCTTTACGATGATGGTAAAATTGATGATGTATGTTATCAAATATACCAAAAGTTTTACAAGGAGTTTTCAGATGAGGTAGGATTAGATGGAATAGTTTATATTGACGCAGACGCAGAGGTATGTAAACAACGTGTAGAGAAACGTAGTAGACAAGGCGAGGATGGAATTCCTTTGGAGTATTTACAGAAGTGTAAACGATATCATGATGAATGGATGTCAGACGAACCTATGGCTCTTAAAATAAAGACAAACCAGGATGTCACATATGACTCTGCGGATTCAAGTGACCAGGGGAATGTATGGCTAAAACAAATCTCTGATTATATTTATGAGTTGATTCAACATGAAGAGAATCATCAAGAGTGGAAGAGACGTTAAACAAAAAATTGACAGTAATAATATGTATTTTTTATTTCCCCAAAGCAAATAAAAAATGATGAATGTTCCTGATGGATTGTGGTACGGTGCATTAATAATAACAGAAATAGTAATTATACCATGTCGCCTAGGTTATGATGTTATTGAACGTGCAAACAAAACATATAAAAAGTATAAACCAGATAGACCTTCTACAGGTTACCGAAGTTAAATTGTGTATTATTTTGTATAAGGGCTAATTGAATTTTACTATGATTTTCACAGTCTCTTTTTTAATGCATTTGCAAGCTGACACAGACAACTCTTCACGCTTCTTTCTTGTCTTAGTGTTGTCTACAGAGACACTGTCCGAATCGGTTTCAGTCGGACTGCGGCGTTTGGATGTGCTATTTCGGTGATTCATATCATCCTCAATATCTGCATAATTCGTCTCAATAAAATCCACTATTTTGTTTTCTATTGCCCACTTGAAAAAGTTCAATTGTCCAATCGTGGTTTCCATGATTTTTGATTCATCATAGGGTATGGATATGCGGTCCCACCTACAAAATGGGTCAAAACGCTTCTTACTATACGCTTTTAGTTTGAGCTTGTAATCATTGTATACTTTGAAACGCTGTAAATCACCAGTGGTCTTAGATGGTAGTTCATAAACAGTATAATATTTTTTAGCGAAATTCGTTACGAACCAATCTACGATACGGAGGGATATTTTAGACTCACCATTAATAATACGCATCATTTTATCAAGATTATCACGATGTTGGTAGAATTCCATAAGGTTTTTCAATAACAAATCATTTTGGGTATTTAGAGTAGAAGTATTAAGCGACATTATTATATTTAGTATTTTACGTTTTTATATTTTTTTGGGGGTTTAATATATAAGATAAACAATGCCCTTGAATTTTTTATCAGGAGTAGGAAGATTTTCCCCAGGAAGTCTTACTGAATCACAAAAAAGAAGAAGGTTTAAAATTAAAGTACCAACTGCTACTAGAACTAGGAAATCATCTACTTCGTCAACTGGTTCTACCGAATCCACTAAGTCAATGAGTACATTATCTGAAGAATCTGACGATGAAGCTGATAATAAATTATCTTTTGATTTTTTACCCTATTTAAAAATAAGAGCAGAAGATTTTTTAAATAATTATGCGAAACATTCTCATGGAATAATGTCAAAAAAAGTATTAGAAATTTTTAAAGAGCAAGGAACGTTTGAGAATTCTGATGCCGACACAGCAGTAAAAGGGTTAATAAATGAAATTAAAAAGGATAGTAATGTGACAGGCACTGATGCTGAAAAAGAGAAGAAAATAAGAGATGAATTAATAAAATTAATAAAGGAAAGATACAATACTAATTTAGATAAAATGCATAGAATTACAAAAATGCATGTTAAAAGATTGGGTGGTAGAAAAACACGTAAATCCAAAAAATCAAAACGTGCTACTCGTAAACATTAAGGTCTATTTTACAATAATGTTATATTTAGGGGGGGAAGCTCGTTTTTTTCTGGCGTTAATATATAGAATAATGAGCGCAACAGTACTTTCAGAAGAACAAAAATTAAATAATAAAATATTACATTTAAAACGTGACATAGATCTGCTTAGGGCTGAAGCAGACACTCATGGAAATATAGAATTAATAAGAGAAAAAGATAAAAATAGCCTTACTGGTGAAGAATTAAGAACACTATCTTTTTTTAATAACCTAGAAAAAAAAGAAAAAGCTTTAAAAAAGTACCAAGAAGAACTTTCAGAAATAAAACCTACTTCCAGAACTGCTTCCGTTTCTCCAACACGTTCTGCCCGTGGTAGTATTTTTAGTAGATTAAATCCTTTTAGAAGACATGGTGGCAAAAACAAAACCGCCAAAAAACAACGCAAAACACGTAAAAACAAAAAATCAAAACGTGCTACCCGTAAACACTAACCTAAAAATATATAAATAACACATGATATTTATATATAGAAATGTTACACATTACGTTACCTACATTAGCTGCATATCAATATCTAAAAGCACCCAAAAAATGGCTACAATCTTTTCATTTTGCAGATATCCATTCTTTTTCTATAGTTCATAATTTTAGTTTGCAAGTATTTAGTTTATATACATTTTTGAATCTATTTTTAGTATTGGTTAAGAAAGGGGTTTCATCAGAACCAGGGTTTTATTTTAATCAACCAGGTATACGATGGATACTTTTTCTATTTTATCTATCAAAATATTACGAATATGTGGATACAATGATTTTATATGCCAAAAATAAACAACCCATCTTTTTACAGAAGTTTCACCATATTGGTGCGACTTTTGTTTGGCATATAGGGTATTTCTATGAGTTTGAGGGTGTTTATTTTGCATCGTTGATTAATTCTGGTATTCATACGATTATGTATGGATATTACTTTTTATCATTGTTCAGTACCATCAGGCCAATGATTAATAAATATAAAGTGTATATTACTTCAGCACAAGTAGCTCAATTAGCGTTTGGTTTTGTTGCACTACCATGGTTTTATTATGAGAAGGAATCCATAGTAAACCAACGTGTTATTATTATATTTGATTTATATATTGGTTGTTTGATAGGACTATTTTTGCAATTTATGGTAAAAAATTATTTAGTGAAAGGTTGAATAGAATTTTAGAAATCTATACCATTAAAAAAAATATAATATATTATTATATAACATGGAGAAAAAAAACATAGAGGACGAGGAGGAGGAGAGGGAGAGGAAGAGGGAGCAGGAGTGGGACGAAGAGTGGGAGAATAAACACTTTGGGGAAGAGAGAAGAAAGGATCGAGCGGAGGCGGTGGCCCCCTACCTTTGGCAGGCGGTCGAGATGGGGAATGTACAGGAGGTGAAGAGATTGTGTAAGAAATGGTCTGGGGATAAGTATATCATCAACTGGGCCCACCCAGAATTTTTTGATAGCACACCTCTCCATATGGCCCTTCGCAGTCCCAAGTGCACGGAAATACTGCTAAGCACCCTTAGCATAGATGTCAACAAGGGAGACAAGGATGGACACACACCGCTCTGGTTGGCCGCCTACTTGGGCCAGACCGAGATCGTCCAGGCCCTGCTGGCTGCCCCGGGCATTGACCTCAACAAGGCGCCTACTGGGGGGAAGGACAAGGGCAAGAGCCCGCTCACCATTGTCCAGGAGCAGACTGTCGCTGAAGACCGGAAGAAGGATGAGGATGCGCAAACATCGATTAAAATATTGAGCAAATTAGGAAAGGTGGCTAATCTGCTGATGGACGCTAGAGCCAAGACAACAACATTACGCAAAGGAGGAAAAAATAAAACTAAAAAAAACAAACGCTCAAAGAAAAATAAAAGAAAAACTTCTAATTTGTACTGGTGAAGAATTTAAAATCAGCTTTATCCACCAGGAACCCAGAATTATTTTAATATTTTTGAATTATAAATATGACCTTTTTTCATATTTATATTATATTATTTTTACACTATCATTTTTATAATTTAAAACTTAAGATTGGTTGTTTGATTACGGCTTTTTTTGCAGTTTATGGTAAAAAATTATTATATTTGTTCAGACCCAAAGAAAATAATCTAATAAATATATATAATGGATTGCGAACAGATTAAAAAAATCTATATTAAGTCTTGCGAGGAGTTAATAAAATGTAGCAAAGATATACATGATACAAAATGTAATATTATTGATGAAATACGTAATAGTAACTGTATTTTAGCCACAGAAATTTACAAGAAGAATTGTGATAATAAAGAAAAAGAAAAATATGGAGTGAAATAAGTTTGATTATTTTTTAATAAAAGTATTTTTTTTATTCGTACAAAAACCAGTGAATCTTGCTTGATGCTAGGGTCGAACAAGATTCTTAGACTCCCTTTGCTATTAATATAAGAAATAACTTCTTATATTAATTTTTTATGAGTTTTTTAATAAAATAATATATAACTGCATATATGCAGTACGTTTAGTTGGAGTAAGCTACACCTGCCATACCACTCATGACACGGAGGACGTTGTAGTTAACAGCGTATACACGGACCTTGGCAGTGGCAACACCGGAAACTGTGGGGCTTGAGAGAACGAGTTGGAGAACAGCGTTATCAATGCGGGAGAAGTTGCAGCTGCCTGAAGGTTGGTGTTCCTCAGGGCGAAGGGCAAAGGAGTATACGTTGATACCAGTGTCGGGGGCACGGGTGTGGTGTTGGAAGGGTTGGACTACGTCAAAGTAGCTGCCCTCACGCTCAGAGAAGCGGTCTTGGCCATTGAGTTGGAGCTTGGCAGTGACGACGGGGTTTTGGCCCCAGCAGTGCATGTCAAGAGCAGTCTCAGAGAGGACGAAGGTGCCGGCATCGGAGACAAGGGAGCCCTCACGGCCAGCAGTGCCAAAAGGAACATCGGGCCATTGGTTTAAGGAAGCGCCACCGGATACCTCAAGAGCACCGGGCATTTGGAAGAGGCCGGAAGCATTGATGAAGGCGTTTTCATCAGCAGCAACGGAGAGAGGACCACCGAAGGCATGGATGGCGTTGGGGAGAGCATCAATGGAGTCAGTGTAGTTGAAGGGTTGGGCACCGAGTGTGCGGTAGAGGACGCCAGCGGCATCAAGGGATGAGCAGTAGTCAACGTTGGCATCGGGTTGGACAACCCAGATGAGCTCCTTGCAGGGGTGGTTGAAGTTGAGCTTAATCTTGTTGGAGGATGAGCCTACGGACTC
>Ga0114979_10001032_pt1 | contig 18549 bp, 21 predicted proteins | sample S_140625_EF_Meta_FD_87315 | JGI IMG/M metagenome (GOLD analysis project Ga0114979, IMG submission 87315) | Freshwater microbial communities from Lake Simoncouche, Canada to study carbon cycling - S_140625_EF_MetaG | ecosystem: Environmental > Aquatic > Freshwater > Lake | place: Lake...
AAGGATCATATCCACGTTCTTGTTTATCCAGAAAGCTCGACGCACCCTCGAAGGGCTAAAGAAAACTTTCAAAATTTCCTGCGACTTTTTTCAGGTCAAATGGGCCGAAAGTATAAAATGATTTTTAAAAAGCTCGGAATTCAAGCCCCTAAAAGTATTTGGACTTATCGCCCATTTACCCGCTTGGTATCTTGGGGAAAGAAGTCTTTGAATTCGATTTTAAAGTACATCGAAAAAAACACATTAGAAGCCCTAGGATTTGTACAGTACTCAAACAGAAATCACAGGCTTGATCTATTCTTAAAAAAGTTCAGTCAAGAATGGCGTGTTTAAAATCAACAAAGACAAATTAAAAAAGCAAAACAACGTAGCCAACCCAACTTAGCCAAGTTCACTGAAGTGAACTTTTAAAAAAAACCAAACAACAAGTCGACCCCACCCATGGACTTTTTTATTCGTACTCGAAAAAAAAAGTAAAGTCGCACCACTAAAATATGAATAAAACCTAAACGCCTTTGCAACTTATAAAGCCTGAACCAAACCAAGCTTACAAAGCCTGAATCTATTCACGATCTACACACTGGGCGATGGTCCCACCAAAAGGCATCACATTCTGAAAAACGCAGAGCCGATAAGATAAAATCACACTTTTCAGCTGGGATCATACTTTCTAACTGACCAATTTCTTTCTGATCACCAAAAAAGCCAAATACCCAAGCAACAACGATTGAAAAAGTAAAATCCCACCGCTGACCATGAAGGCCTCTAATAGGTTTTGATTCCAAAAAATGGCTTGAGACAAACGCACGCCGTGAATCAATGGAAAAATTTCTGCAAGCCACTTAATCCAAGGTGAAATCTGCTCGAAGGGAAAAAAAATTCCAGATAAATAAAACATAGGTGCAATAATAAAAGAGTATACGGATTGAAATTGATTGATGTTATTCACTAGCCCTGTGGCAAGTAAACCGATGGCACCGCAAGGAACCGCCACAAAAAATCCCACAAGACTTGTTAACGGCAACAAATAAAGATTGTTCATGAGTCCAAAGGCAGCAAGCACAAGGCCCACTCCAAAGGCCATCAGAGCCCCCTTAAGACCCACCCATACTAATTCGCCGATGACCACTTCACTGACTCCAATAGGAGTGGTCAACATGGCTTTGAAAACATTTTCGTAGGTCATACGAACATAAAAACCATAACTACTTTCAAAAAAGGAAGTGAACAAAGCTGTCGCTACAGTCAATCCAGGAGCTAGAAATTGCATATAGGTCATACCGCTAATTTCTGCAATGAAGCCACCCAGGCCCAAACCAAGGGAAACCAAAATTAAGGCAGGGTCTGCCAAAGTCGGAGATGTATTCGAAATAAAATCTTTTTTATAAACTGTCCAGTTGCGATGACTGACCAGAAAACTCATTTTCAAAATTTGACTAAGCTTCATCTGATAACCCATGACCCGTATTTTTTAAGAAAACATCTTCTAAATTTGTCGGTCTGATTTGCATGGCACTTGTTTTCAGATCTTTTTGCAATTCAAACAAAGATTCAAGCTTGGGCCCTCGAACATAAAGCCCAGAACTTTCTTCTTCCAAAGTCAGATCCGTGTATTTCAAAAGATTGGATTTTATTTCTTGAGACAATAATGATGAAAAAATGGCCACATAACCTGAGCCATAACTTTGAATCAGTTTTTGCGGAGAACCTTCTGTTTTGATTTGGCCTTGATCCATAATGACCAAACGATCGCACAAAACCTCTGCCTCATGCATATAGTGAGTGGTCAAAAGTAAAGTTGTGCCTTTTTTATGAAGCTCACGAACTTTACCCCACAGCAGATGCCTGACAGCTGGATCCAGACCGGTTGTCGGTTCGTCTAAAATTAAAAGTTCGGGATCATTTAAAAGGGCTCTGACAAAAACAAGCCTTCGCTTCATTCCTCCGGAAAGGGACAAAATTTTAGCCTCCATTTTGTGCCCTAGATTCATGTAATCCAGAAGTTCTGTGATTTTCTTTTTCCTTATTTTTTTTTCAACTCCAATGAAGCCACAGTACAAATTTAAATTTTCAAAAACAGTCAGACTTTCATCCAAAGCGTTTTCCTGAGTGACAACACCCAAGCGCATTTTGATTTTCTGACTGTCCTTTGTGGGATCCAACCCAAAAATTGAAAGCTCTCCAGAAGTTCGCAGCGAGGCTCCGTAAATCAGACTTATAAACGTGGATTTACCAGCACCATTCGGCCCTAGCAAACCAAAGCACTCGCCTCTTTTAATTTCCAAATCAAGAGCTTGAACAGCCTCAAAGTCCCCAAATTTTTTTTTCACTTTTGAAGCACGAATCAAAGTTTCCAATTTTTTGCTCCCTTTAAACCCTCAAAAACTAACGCACAGCCCTGTTCAGTTTGGCCATAAAAAATCCGTCACCTTCTTGTTGATCCGGCCAGATTGTGTTCTGAAATTCTACAGTCCAATCGGGATGTTGACTCAGAAATTTTTTGAGAGCCTTTTCATTCTCTGAAGAAAATAAACTGCAGGTGGCATAAACCATTCTGCCGCCTGGCTTCACCATAGCGCTGTAGTTATGCAGAATTTCAGATTGGGTTTCCAAAAGTCCCATCCAATCTTTTTGCTTGAGACTCCATTTACTCGATGGATTTCTTCGAATCACGCCCGATCCCGTGCAAGGCACATCCAATAAAAGAGCATCTGCCGTTTTTTCAATTTTTGTAATCACTTTAGCAGAGTCAATCAGTCTGGTTTCGACAATGTTGATACCGGCTCGTCGAACCCGCTCTTGCAAGTTGTCCAGTTTTTTTTGATGAATATCCATGGATAAAAGTTTGCCTTGGTTTTCCATAAGGCTTGCAAGGTGCAGTGATTTTCCTCCGCCACCGGCACAAGCATCCACAATTTTTTCACCGGGCTTTGGTGCCAGAAGCTCTGCTACTTTTTGAGAAGATAAATCTTGAACTTCAAATTCTCCAGATAAATAAGAATTTGTTTTAATGATATTTTTTCTAACTTTCAATCGAATGGCCACTTGACTGTCATCGATACTTTCCACTTCAAGATCTTCCGCTTGCAATTTTTTTATCAATTCACGACGGCTGGTTTTTAGAGTGTTGGTCCGCAAATAGACGTTGGCAGGTCGATTCAGCGTCTTAGCTAACCCAGGCCAACGCTCGGGGCTTGTTTCTGACAGGCCTAAATCATAGAGCCAATCCGGAAAGGATGTTTCCTCTGCAGGTGTGAGCTTCACATCCACTTTTGATAGCTCTTGCGGGTAAGGTGTTTTCAGATCCGGAAAATGAAATTCAAAATAAGCCATCAAAAGTTTCTGCATGTTTTGAATATTCAAAGCTGGTGTTTGATCGTATTGATCACGAGCCATTCCAGCAAGCACCCAAAATTTTCTGAAGTGTCGAATCAGTTCGTAAATGGTTTCATTGAAAAACCGTCGATCTCGACTTCCCCATTGACGATGAAGTTTGGTTTGGCTTTCCACCGCTCGCTCGATCGTATGATTTTCTTTAAGAATATCCAGTAGAGTTACGGGGAGGGCCGCAAAAAGTGGAAAGGGAACTTTCATTTTTTAAATACTTTCTTTCGACTTAAAAGGTAAAAACAGCGCCGCCAGTGAAGAAGGCCGAGTTCACTTGACCGTCATCACCAATTTGGATGTGATTTTTGAGGCCACTTTCAACAGAAAAACCGACACTTTCAAAGACATCAAAAAATCTCATGCCGACAACCAGTTGATAATCAAATGTCAAAGAAGCTTCTCCGCCAACTTGTTTAAAGAAAATACCAGGACCTGCACCGACTCCAAAGTAGAGCGGAAACTCAGAAGCTGCATCAGGAAACATGATCATTGGCAAAAACGAAAGTTTTTGCGGCTTTTGACCTTTGATATCGTACTCATTAAAATCAAGGCGTATGAGGTAATCAGTGAGTCCTCGCCAATCACCCACACGATATGTCACACCAATACTGGCACTGCCGGCATCTTTTTCGCGACCTTTGTCTCCCCAATTCCAAGCTGTGGTGTTTACAAGTTTTCCAATGTGAAGAACCATGTAATGAGCTCTGGAGCTTTGAACGGATGTATTTTTAACCTCATCACTGAAGTAGGGAGCGGCTGCTTCTCTGCCAACGACAGGATTTGCAAAAACAGTGGGTAAAAATAAGAATAAAGTCAGAATTGAAATTAAAATTTTCATATTTTAAAATCCTACCATACTGAGTTAGAAATGAGCCTAATTTCGCATCGCGCAATCAGCTTTGTTCTTAAGGCTCTCATTGACGCAAAACTTGAGTTTCTTTAACTTCTCTAACGGTAGTTCTCTCTTCAAGTAGGATTTCATGAAATGTCCATTTTGCCATACACAGAATGACCGAGTGCTCGACACCCGAGTTCAAAAAGATGGCTCCATTCGTAGACGACGTGAATGCCTCAGCTGCCGCGCCAGATTTACAACTGCAGAAACTTTGGTGGTGAATTACCCGTTAATTATTAAAAAAGACGGCAGACGGGAACCTTTTAATCGAGATAAAATTTTAAAAGGACTTCAAGCCGCCTGTCAAAAACGGGCTGTCAGTCATGACCAATTAGAATCTGTAGTGGACCGAATCGCCACATGGGCTTTGAACCGCGGTGAAAATGAAGTGATGGCAAAGCTGATCGGTCGAAAAGTCATGGCAGAACTTAAAATTTTAGACGACGTCGCATACGTTCGATTTTCCAGCGTTTATCGACAATTTAAAGATGTCCAAGAATTTGTTGATTCCCTTGAGGATCGTGATTTATCGGATTTCGTAGAAGATCAACAAAGCCCACAACTGTCTCTTAAACCCATCCTTTCACCGCAGAATTCACAATGAGAAGAAAAGCCCGCGAAATAGCTGTTCAATCCCTTTTTCAATCTGAGTTCGCACCTCAATTAAGCTTGAAAGAAATAATCTCTGCTACCGAACTTGCTGAATATGATTCAGAAAGCATCAAATTTGCTGAAGATTTATTAGCAGGAATTAAAGATAAAAGACCGCAAATCGACTCTCGCATTCAGGCGGCTTCACAACACTGGAAGCTCGAGCGGATGGCCAGTGTGGATCGAAATATTTTAAGGCTTGCTGTTTACGAGCTAGAATTTGCAATTGATAAAATTCAACCCGCGATTATTATCAATGAGGCCATCGAAATCGCAAAAGTTTTCGGCACTCAAGACTCGGCATCATTCATCAACGGAATTTTAGATCAAATTCGCAAAGGAAATTGATGCCAATTTTACCCGTCAATCAAGTATCCGCTCTCAGCCCTGGTGCTCAACTCTGGATCTGCCCTGATTTGCAAAATTCTAACTGGTCCACTCAAATTGATTGGACTTTGAATCACATTTTGACCAACAGCGAGCCTTTTGTAGTTCGCCAACAAAGCCAAGAACTCAAAAGTCTTCTTTTTGAGAATCAAATCACAATTCAAGACTTGTCCACAGCTTCACAGGATATGCTTGTGGCCTGCTCAGAACAATTACCTGCCCGTTTTTTGTTGGTTGCTCCCTGGAACGGTCAGCTTCAAGAATGGTGTTTACGAATTCACGAACACTGGAAAGCTTTAAATTATCCTCCAATGCGCGTTTTTCTTCCGAAGGGTGTCACCACCTCAGAATGCTCAAGAGAGTGGCAGAAAATATCTCAGCATCAAGATTTCACCGTGGTCCTTGATAAAGAATAATTTTCGATGAACAATTTAAGGTATGAAAAGCACATTGATGAAACTCAACTGGAAACAACTCGCAGGACGTCTTGAATCCTTATTACAAGAAACCCATGACCCCATTACCATCACCTCACAAAAACAATTTGAACTTCAAGTGGATTTTTCATCTCTGGATCAGCAACTTTTAAAAACACCTGACGATCATGTCGAAAAAGTCTTGAGTGTTTTCTCTAAAATGCTTTTTTATTTCGAATCAGGATTATTGTTCGAGAATAAAGACAATGCCAACTCAGCAGTGGCACTTTTTCATCAGCGACAACTTCGTGTCGCTCCAGATGACTTTCATGATCAAAAAGTAACACTTCCTAAGACAAAAAACTTCTCGGTGCTCACAACTTCTAGCCAAGTCTTTACGAAAAAATTAAAGTTGAACTGGGACCCAGAAAATAAAATGCGCGCATTTCTGATTCGCCCAAGTGCAGACTTTACTTTTGTTCTTTTTTCTCCGGTTCCTGATCTTTGGATGCAAACTGAAATCCCTAAATTAGTCAAATCCTTCGAAAAGATATTCACCGTATGACGGATCAGTTATCATCCGTCATTTACATTATTTCGGATGGAACAGGTGAAACAGCGGCAACAATTATTCGAGCGGCCCTTGTTCAGTATCAAAAGGCAGATATTCAAATTGTCAGATGCAAAAACGTCAGAACTGAAGCTCAAGCTGAATCCTTAATTGAAGAATGTTTTGAGCGCCGTGGAATGGTGATCTATACAGTCGCTTCGCCTCAAATGAGAAGCAAGATCAAAGAGCTTTCTACTTTCAAAGGGCTTTTGAGTTTTGATTTACTAGGCCCGTTACTTGAAACCTTAGATCAATACTTCGGTGTGACTTCTGGTTCACGAGTGAACATCCTCAGAAATACTGACGAGATGTATTTTAAAAGAATTGAAGCCATCGAATACACAGTTAAACATGATGATGGAAAGTGTCTGACTGATTTAGATAAAGCTGATATTATTTTAGTGGGGATCAGCCGAACCAGCAAAACACCACTGTCGATTTTCTTAAGTCACAAAGGTTGGAAAGTGGCCAACGTTCCATTGGTCCCGGGCAGCCCTGTTCCGGAAGAACTTTTTAAAGTGGATCAAAAGCGAGTGGTTGGTTTGATTATCGACATGGAATCCTTGCAAAGAATTCGAAAAAATCGCCTTGAAAAATTTGGTCAAGACACCGGTGGTGAGTACGCCTCGCTCTCACAGATTTCAAAAGAAATTGAATTTGCGGAAGCCTTGTACAAACAAAATCGCAGGTGGCCTGTGTTTAATGTCACCGAGCGTGCGTTAGAAGAAACAGCCAGTGAAATTGTGCGCGTGATCGCAGCCCGTCTTGGCTTGCCAGATTCTGTTTTGTTTTGATCTATAAACTGAGTTTTAAATCCGTTGCGAGCACAGAATCTTTCAAAACATCATCTTTTAAATGAACTAAAGAATCATTCAGTTTTTTAAATCCGAGCATGGCTTTCTTTATTTTAATCAACCCCTGCTGACTGACTTTTTCCTGATGTACTGACAAATAAATTGGCATGTGCAGCGGGGCGAGCTCATGGATATGGATCAGCTTCAGCTCTTGATTTTTCAATTCCTGCGCAACAGAAATGAGAGGCAAATAACAGATATGTTGAGTTTCCATGAGAATGGATTTCATCACTGTTGTTGTTTGGGCTTCATGACCTAAAATTCTTTCATTCCATTTCATCTTGAAAACATCCGTTGCTCGCTCGATACGATCTTGATTAAGGTACGAGGCGACAATGAAGGGATACTTTTTCACATCGTTCATCGACGAGCTCAATTTTAAAGGATGATTCTTTTTTGCGACAAGTCCCCAGGACAATTCAGCTACCGCTTCAGTTTGCCAAATTAAAGGCCAAGTCCAACTTTCTAAGTGGATCGCTATATCGACAGAACCGATCAGACTGGCTCTGAGTAAATCCTGCGGAGAGGAATCCACAAATCGCCACCGAAATTGATCCTGATCAATTTTTGTGATTTGACTGGCAACTGGAACATTTAAAAAAGCACGGCTTCCCACCGTGTAGATTGGCTTCTTTGACCAAACAGAATTTTTTGGGGAGAGCTCGATACTTTTCGATTGTTCAATTATACTTTTACAAATCTGGCTTATCTCCTCTCCTCGAGAAGTGACTGTGATTCCTTTCTTAGATCTTGTAAAAAGAGACAGGCCTAAAAGATCTTCCACTTCTTTTAATCTTCTTGAAACTTGAGCAGGGTCCATTTCAAAAGCCCGAGCCAGATCACGGATCCCCTTAGATTTTGTGATGCTTGCTATAAGTTCAATTTGCAGCAGGGTTAAGTTTCTGAGTGAAGCCATGTCAATTCTCCCTTGATAAACCCTGATAAACCTTTTCCAGAGTCTCTGTCAAGGTGTTGTCAAATCAGCAACACCTGTTGCAAACACCGACCTACCCAGGACTGCTAGCCTGTTGCAATCTCAACTTCGTGGCAGACCCACAAAAACAACAAAATCCTTAAGGAGGATCAAATGAAAAAGTTACTTGTCTCCCTACTCGCATCAGTGATGGTGCTATCAACAACGGCAACTGCTCAAACAAGCTCTGCAAAAAATATTGCAGAAATTGCCGTGGAATCTGGCCAGTTTAAGACTTTGGTTGCTGCATTATCCGCTGCCGACCTCGTTAAAGCTGTAGCAGGTCCCGGTCCTTTGACTGTCTTTGCTCCCACAGATGCGGCTTTCGCAAAGCTTCCTGCTGGGACTGTGGAAAGTCTTTTAAACGACATTCCAACTCTTTCAAAAATTTTGACCTACCACGTGGTAGCAGGAGCTAAAACTCCAAGAAATTTATTGAACGAGAAAATGGTAACAACTCTTCAAGGCGGAAAAGTAAAAGTTCAAGTCTACCAAGGCCGACTTTTTATTAACAAATCTCAGCTGATCATGAAACCCATCGTAGCTTCAAACGGTGTCATTTATGTGATCGATGCAGTTTTACTTCCCAATTAGGTGATGTATGAAAAGAATTCGTTTAGCGTTACAAAAAGAAGGACGTCTTTCAAATAATTCTGTTCGAATTCTAGAAAAAATCGGAGTGGGCCCAGAGAATGGGGCCCGCTCTCTTTTTTCTGAATGTAGAAATTTTGATATGGATTTACTTTGGCTCAGGGATGATGACATTCCTCAGTACGTCCAATCAGGTTCCTGTGAACTGGGAATTGCTGGCGAAAATGTGATTTTTGAAAAGCAAATCGAAGTTGAGATCCTGGAAAAACTGGATTTTGGAAAATGCGAGCTGAAACTATTAGCTCCACCAGAATTGGATTTGAGCGATCTTAAAAAATTGAATGGGCTTCGAATCGCAACTTCTTATCCCAATTTAACTAAGGCTTTTTTGCGCTCAAACAACTTGAATTGTAGAATCATTTTTGTTGCAGGAAGTGTGGAAGTTACTCCAAGACTGAATATCGCAGATGCTGTGGTGGATCTTGTGTCCACAGGACAAACTGCGAAATTAAATGGACTTGAAGAAAAGATGACTCTAGTGAAAAGTCAGGCAGTTTTGTTTGCTACCGCTGGTTACAAAAATAAATTATCAGCAGAGAAAATTGAGAAGATTGAAGAGCTGTGCGTAAGAATTAAAAGTAGTCTGAATTCTTCTCAAATGCGCTATTTGATGATGAATGCACCAAAAGAAAATTTAAAAGCACTGGTTAAGATTATTCCTGGAGTTTTAAGCCCGACAATTTTAGAGCTTCAAGACGGTCAGATGATCGCACTTCACGCAATTATTAAAGAACAGGACGTCTTGAAAGTATTGCCACTGGCTAAAAAATTAGGAGCCTGTGATTTTATATCCACGTCCATTGATGCCTACATGCCATAAAAGGGAAATATCATGGAAAAAACTTTAAGTTTTCAAGGAACAAAAAAAGATTCTGTCACTGAAGTGGTTCAAGATATTTTTTTAAACGTGGCCACGCAGGGTGATCAAGCTGTTAGGCAAATCACTCTAAAATACGACAAAGTGGATGTTTCAAATTTTGTTTTTGATACGACTCAAAAAGTGATTGAAAAACTAGATCCTCAGTTTGATGAGCTGATTTTAAAAGCCATTCAAAGCATTCAAACTTTTCACGAAAAAACGGCGCTTCAAACCTTTACCATGACAACAGATGAGCAAATTCAAATCACCAATCTGGTCTCTCCCCTGCCTTCAGTGGGATTGTATATTCCCGGAGGGCGCTCACCGCTGGTCTCTACTTTGATGATGCTTGTGATTCCTGCACAAATTGCAAAGGTCAGGGCCATTGAAGTTTTCACACCGCCACAAAAAGATGGAAAGCCAAGTGCCATCATCCACAGAGCTTGCCAATTACTTGGCATCAATAAAATTTACTCAGTTGGTGGTGCTCAAGCCATTGCAGCCATGGCCATGGGAACAGAAAGTTTACCGCAAGTTGAAAAAATCATTGGACCTGGAAATGATTATGTCACACAGGCAAAATTAATAGCTTCGAAAAATCCATGGAACAGAGCCATCGACGGGGTTGCAGGTCCTTCTGAGCTTCTGCTTTACTTACAAAGTGAAGAAAGCATTTCCTGGGCAGCCTTTGAGCTTTTAACACAGGTTGAACATGGAAGAGGCAGTTGGTCTTTGGCGCTTGTTAGCTCTCGAAGCTTAAAATTAAAATTAATCCAAAAACTTGATCAATTAAAATATCAGTACCTCATTGCTCAAGAACTGATCGACAGAATTGAAATCGAAGTTGTTGAAACAAAAGAACTGGCTGAAATAAGAATTCAAGAGGTCAGCCCCGAGCACTTATGTATTGATGATACTCAAATTGAAACTTGGATGAAATCTATCTCTTTTGCAGGCGCTGTTTATCTTAACAACCGAACCAGTGTCGTTTTAGGTGATTATGGTGTTGGTCCTAATCACACTCTTCCCACAGGTGGCTGGGCCTCTCGAACATCTGCCATCAGTGTCAGAGATTTTCAAAAAACCACTCACATTGTCCAAAATTTGGGAAAAGACAATTCCATTTGGAAAAACGTCAGTCAGCTTGCTGAATTTGAAAAGATGAATTTACACAGTCTGGCCGCACTTAAACAAATTCAAGGAAATCAGAAATGAACCGCAATGAAGTGAGCTGGAATTTACTCAAGTGTGATACGGCAATCAACCGCTATCCCGAGGCCAATCAGAAAGGTCTGAAGGAATCTCTGGGACTGTGGCTTGATATAAATCCAGATCAACTTTTAATAACGGCAGGCGGTGATCAGCTGATCGAACTATTTTTGCTGAACTGTTTATTAAAGAATAAAAAAAGAATCGGAATCATGAGGCCTAGTTTTGAATGCTTTGAACTGTTCGCCAAAAAATTTCAACTTGAAGTGATTCCATTTGAGTTAGATGAAAATTTCGATATTGGCCAAAGTTCCTGGCTGCCACTTTTAGCTGATATTGATGCTCTGATTCTTTGCACACCCAATAACCCCACTGTAAATCTTTTAAATCCAGATCGATTACTTAACATTGTAAATTCATTTAAAGGTGATTTATTGATTGACCAGGCCTACCTCGAATTCACAGCTGATTATAAAAAATTTGATTATCAATATTTATGCCGTCGGCGACCTAAAACCTTAATTTTAAGAACATTTTCAAAAGCCTTTGGTTTAGCTGGGCTCAGGGTTGGCTATGGTATCGCATCAAGTGATTTAATAACACAAATCGGCTGTTTACTTGGACCCTATCCGGTTTCAAGCGTCAGTCTAGATTTAGCAAAGAAAAGTCTAACCAATTGGCAACAGATTCTAACTCAAATGGATCTATTAAAACTTAAAATTAAAAAATGGCAAAATTACATTAACGAATTCAGTCCTGACCTTTTCACCTATCCCACAGAAACTAATTTTTTGCTTTTGAAAACAAACAATTTCAACCACCCGCTTCTGTTGGATCCTGAAATAAGCAAAAGACTTAGAAAATTTTCAGGATCCTTCGGAGAGCGTTTCGCAAGACTGACTGTCGACTTAAATTTAAAGGATCCTGCATGGAACAATTAAAACCCTTAGTGATTCTTGACCGAGATGGAACTTTGATTAAAGAACCCAAAGATTTTCAGATTGACAGCTTTGAAAAATTTGAACTGGTTGATGGAGTTTTGTCAGGACTTGCTCTTTTAAAAAAGCAAGAATTTCGTTTTGTACTTTGGACCAATCAAGATGGCCTCGGAACAAAAGAATATCCGCTGAAAAAATACAATCAAATTCAAACTCTGCTTTTACAAATTTTAAAATCAGAGGGCATTGAATTTGAAGCGATCCTTGTTTGTCCTCATACTCCAAAAGACAAGTGTGATTGTCGAAAACCCAATCCTCAATTTTTAATGGCAAGTGGAATCCTATTTGATCCAAATAAGACAATTGTCATCGGTGACAGAAAAAGTGATCTGATCTTAGCTAAAAAATTAGGAGCTCAGGGGATTCAAGTCCAAACACCAGAAATTCCTAATTTCTTTGAAGCCGCAGTCATGGCTGTTAAATACTTAAGCCGTGTGCAGATTGTTCGAAAAACAGAGGAAACAAAAATTGATATTGAGCTGTCCATGGACAATAGAAAGAAACCAATAGTTTCAACAGGCCTCAAAATGTTAGATCACTTGATGACGCAGCTTCTGTTTCACGCAGGCATTGGCGGAAAAATTAAAGCCAAAGGAGATCTTTGGATCGATGATCACCACTTAGTAGAAGATCTGGGAATCGGTTTAGGTCAAGCACTCGCTCTTTTAATAAAAAATAAAAAGTCAGTGAATCGGTACTCGTTCTCAATACCCATGGATGAGGCCAGCTCTCGATGCCTCATCGATATTTCAGGACGGATTCACTTTCAATTTTCAGCTGATTTTAAAAACCAAAAGCTAGGTGACCTTTCAACAGAAATGATTTCGCACTTTTTTGAATCTCTCGCTCAGAATTTGAAGGCCAATTTACACCTTCAAGCCCAAGGGCAAAATGATCATCATATCGCTGAAAGCCTTTTTAAATGTGTGGGTAAGGCCCTGTCTCAGAATCTAGAGCCCGTGAATAAACACTTTTCGTCTACCAAAGGTTCATTATGGAATTAAGAATTATTGACATGGGATACGGCAACAGAAAATCCCTCGAGACTGCATTTGTTAAATTAGAAATTTCCTATAAATGGGTCACAAACATGGATCTCAAGGAAGAGGCTGCAGAATGCGCCTATCTGATCCCTGGTGTTGGTGCAGCTGCTCAGGCTTTAAAAACATTAGATCAGCTGGGATGGACGTCCTTTTTAAAAAGCACTCAAAAACCTGTTGTTGGTATTTGTTTAGGGTTTCAACTCATGTTTGAAACTTTAGAGGAAGGCCAAATTCAAAAAGGATTGGGTCTTTTAAACGGTCATGTTCGATTGCTGCCAGATGCCTTCAATAATCAATTAAGACAACGGCCACACATAGGTTGGAATCAGGCTTTAGTCACTCAGTCATCAAAGGATTTTTACTTTGCTCACTCTTATGCTGTGGCTTTCAGTCAAGACGCTCAAGCCATGACAGATGATTTCGTTTCAATTGCTGCAAAAAATAATGTGATCGGATTTCAATTCCACCCGGAAATTTCTGGCCCTGATGGCTTACAACTTCTAAAGGAGACCTGGCTATGGTGCAAATCATACCGTCCATCGATCTGATCAACCAAAAGGTTGTTCGTCTTAAAAAAGGGAAATTTGATCAGGTCACAGAATACAGTGAATCTTTTTTAGCTTTGATAACAAAGTACGCTGATCTTGGATTTCAACAAATTCATGTGGTTGATTTAGACGGGGCCAAATCCGGAAAAAGCCAACAGCTTGAAATTCTTAAAACAATTCCTGAATCATTTCACTCAAAGATCCAATGGAGTGGTGGCCTCAGGCAACGGGAAGATTTTGAAAAAGTATTTCAGTACAATCTTAATGGAATTGTTGTCAGCAGCCTCATTTTACAAGACTTCAGTTTAGTTCAAGAAATAACAAGAACAAGTCCCTTTCCTGTGAGATGGGCATTGGACATGAATCAGTCGAAACTTACAACTGAAGGTTGGCAAACAATCTCTAACATTGATTATAAAAAAATGTTCAATTTGGCCATTGAAAATCAGGTCCCACAAGTTTTAGTCACGAGCATACAAAAAGATGGGCTGAATCTTGGTGCAGATTTTGACCTCTATAAAAAATTAAAAATTGAATTTCCAAGTCTTAATTTGGTTGCCTCTGGTGGAATTCGTAATCGACAGGATTTAGATCACTTAGAATCCATCGGCATTCAAGCAGCCATTATAGGTCGAGCCATGCTCGAATCAGAAAAGAGTTTGTTATGAGCTTATGCGCAAGAGTCATTCCTTGTTTGGATGTGGACCAAGGAAAAGTTGTGAAAGGAAAAAATTTTGTAAACCTGGTTGATATGGGTGATCCTTTGCAACTTCTAAAAAAATACTGTGTAGATGATGCTGATGAAATTATGATCCTGGATATTTCAGCCAGTCTTGAGGGCCGCAAAAACCTGGTCGGACAAATCTCTGCATTCTCTCAGATTAAAGACCGACCGCTGACAGTTGGGGGTGGAATTAAAAATCTTGATGATGCAAAAGCTTTGTTCGATTCCGGTGCTGACCGAGTCAGTTTGAATTCAATCTTATTTGAGAATATTGAATTGTGTTCTCAGATTGCAGCTATTTTTGGAAGCCAAGCTGTCATTGCAGCTCTTGATTATTTTAAAGCACCTTCAAACCAATGGATTTGCAAAAAACTCTCAGGAAAAATTCAAACTGAAGTCAAAATGCTAGATATGGTAAAACGTTGCGAACAAGCCGGAGCTGGTGAACTTTTACTGACTTCAATTGACCGAGACGGAACAAAGCAAGGTTATGACACTCAATCTATTCAAGCGGTCACAGATCTTGTAAAAATTCCGGTGATAGCATCCGGTGGAGCTGGAAAAATTGATGATCTTGCAGCTGCCTATTTATCGGGAGCCACTGGATTTTTAGTGGCCTCAAAACTCCACTCTCAAGAATGGACAATCAAACAAGTCAGAAGTGATTTAAAAAATTTAGGCGTTTCAGTCAGGAGTTCCCAATGAAACTTTGGCCAGCCATCATTCAGAATGAATCCTCGGGACAAATTTTAATGCTTGGTTTTATGAATCAAGAATCCTTAGATTTAACTTTAAAAACTCAATTGATCACATTTTACAGCCGCAGCCGAAACAAGCTTTGGAAAAAGGGAGAAACCTCAGGCAATTTTCTAAAGCTTGTCAGCTGGTCCTGGGATTGCGATCAAGACAGTCTTCTATTTTTAGTAAAACCAGATGGACCCACTTGTCACTTGAAAACAACTTCGTGTTTTGCTGATACAGCTTTTAAAAATTCAGGCCTTTTTGAAACTCTCACAACACGAATTCAAGAAAGCCTAGATTCTTCACAAAGCACAAAAACGAAAGACTTTCTTAATCTAGGTAAAAGCAATTGGATCAGAAAGCTTCAAGAGGAAGCCTGTGAAGTAGGACTTGCCTCTACTTTCGAAACAAAAGATCGAATTGTCAGCGAAGCCGCTGATCTGCTTTATCGTCTGGGCATACTGCTTGCTGGAAATGACGTAGGTGTTGATGAGATTAAACATGAACTTAATCTTAGAAGTGATAAAAAAATTGCGACAAAGACGATGTCGTCGACTGAATTGTAAGTGGCCGCGAAATTATAAGCTGTAAAAAAGATTAGATCTGACAGCACTGGCAACTCGCTTCGACAAAATCGGGCAACCTGAAAAAATGCGCACTTATGAAGTAGGCAGGTCGGGTGTGATCGCTGTGGTGCCATGAATGATTTGTATTTAAGGCCCATCAATAGTCAGGTAAACAATTCGGAACGGTACCTCGATATCCATATCAAATTGAACACCTGGTCTGCGAACCAGCATTGTGCGTTCCGAGATTTTTTTTACCTGCATTTCAAGACCGCGCTGTAAGAGAATTTCTTTCTCGTTGATTTCTGCCAACGGCATACCTCGAACAGTTTTAGATTTTAGTTCAATCACGAAGAGATGAGGCGTGCTGCCGTTTCTGGCAGAAACCCGTGCAAATTCGTAAGCAACCCTCGGCTGAAGCGATGTCGAAATAAAACCAAAATCGGTGAACTTTTCACCAACCTTAACAGACGATGCCTCTATTGCTAATCCGCGAAAGAGCAGCAATCCTGTGGGCAAAGGCGGGGCCTGCTGGATTCCCTCTTCGATCATCTTGGCTTTTTGTGCGACAGATGACGAAAACTCGCTTGGCTTCATACTCCTATTGGTGAGGGGGCGCCCCTTTACATACTTTCGAAGATAGCTATTAATTACTTGATATTCACCACCATAGCCACCCGACAGCTTGGCGTAGGATTGAAAGGCTTGTTGAACCTCTGGTGGCAAACTTTTAATCACCCGCTCAGACTCGGCTCGAAAAAAAGCCACGTCTTTGTCGCTAAAATATTCATAGAATGCGATATCACCTGACTTGAACAGAGTCTTCCAGGATTTTGTCAAAACCTTCTGAGAGTCCAACTCATTAAAATTCAAATAGTTAGATGGAAGAAATATTTCAGAGCAGCGGTTTTGCGCAAAACTCTCGCCTTCGAAAAGGGTCAGCATCATGAGCAGTATAAAAGTCGTCTTGGACATGAGGCACGCTCCGCATCTATTTCTTCAAAATTCCTGCCAGCTCCGCGTCTGGCTAACACGATTTAAGAGCTTCCCTGAATTCCTTACTTTATCGCTTGTATGTTCCCGCACATTCTCCACATCTTGAGGTGGCTTGGGTCCAAACTATATCTAAAAGTGTAGTATAGTATACAAAGTTAGATATGGAGGTGGTATGTCGAAATTTGTAGGAAGGTCACAAGAAATTCATAAAATTCTAGGTTTAAAAAATAAAAATGCGGCCAGTCTTGATGTTTACAATCTAAAAGGGGAGCAGCAGGGGACCAGTCGATACCGTCTGAAGGACAATTATTTACGCTTTTATTTTAAGTACATAGAACCTCATAAAGAAAAGATTTTAAATTCTACATTTAATTTCAAATCTGTTTACCAATTTTCAAATTGGGAAAGCACGGTCGGATTGCAATTTGAGAATCTGATTTTACAAAATTTGCCAAAACTCTTTAAAATTTTGAATATAAATCCGTCGGATGTCATAGCGGCGAATCCCTATTTTCAAAAAAAATCAGCTCGAACCAAGGGGGCTTGCCAAATTGATATTTTAATTACAACCAAGCAAAAAACAATTTTCGTTTGTGAGTTAAAAGTTCAAGACGAGCTTCATGCCACAGTGGTCAGTGAGGTTCAAAAAAAATTAACTGTATTAACTGTTCCCAGAGGATACAGCCTACGGCCGATTTTGATCTATGAGGGAAAATTTTCAGAAAAAGTGGAATATCGGTTAAAGAATTATTTCGATCATGTGATTGGCTTTGAGCAGTTTTTAGAAGCGGATGCCAGCGATTGAGAGTTCGCCTAAAAATTGCTTGATCTATTTCGAACTAAATGAAAACTCATGCTCAAGCTCGAGGGGACGATCCATCGGTGGTTTGCAGCTTTTGATGTCTCTTCGGTGAAGGGCCACAAATTCTCGTAAGTAAGCTTTGTATTCATCCACAGACTCAATTTTTTCAGGAACTGGTTTTGCTGTCGACTTAGGTTTTGCAAAGCTTGGCTGAAGAATAAAACTGAGTATTAAAAATAGAGCTATTCTCGTTGGGCTTTTTTCAACGATTCCGGCTGGGTCGTTGAAGGCAAGAGCTCAAGAATGCAGTTCTCGATACTACGTCTAACTTTAAGTGCTCTCGAGATCTACTTTGAGAATAAAGATCTACACTCATTCGTTCTTGAAGTTCGAATCTGTTTTTTTATAGTATTTTTGGCGAAATCAATTACAGATTCTACACCACCAAAAGACAAGGCTTCACCTACAACAGTAAAACCATTTTTTCCTTGTAGGTCGAGCGCGGCGCTAATAAACTTTTCGTGGTTTAAAACTGGGAATTTATATCTATAATTCCCCCATTTTTTTGCATCCAATTTGCTGCCAGTGGCATTGAGTGCTTTCAACATGAGCTCAATCTTTTTTTCAATATATTCATCAGAAATGTTTTCGCCTCCATGCGCTGAAATCATAACAATGTCGCTTTCAAGATAGGGCTTCACGATCATAATGGGCTCACCTAAAGGGAATGGGGCTAAGGGAAGTTCGCCGCCTAAAATTGTAGGCAAAAGTGCAAAAGATCCCGCTTTCCCTTTTAATATTTCCAATCCTTGAACTTCATAATGAAAAACTCGATAATCGTTAGATTGTACTTTTTCAAAAATATTCAGTCCCAATGAAGCTGATTCTTTAACAATCGTTGCAATTTTGGTAGGATCTGCTGCGTAGATAATATTTTCGGTTTGAAAAGTTGTAGATACACCGTTTTCCAATTGAACTGATGTTAATTTGGTAACTTTGCCAATATCTATCGAAACAGCTCTTGCCCCAAGCTTAAAATGAACCCCTTGCTCTTGGAGTTTTTGAAACCATTTTACCATCAATTCTTGAAATCCATGGTGAGGAAAAGTTTTAACTGGTTTCTTATCAATGAAAAGACTTTTGATTAGATCTGGATTTATCGCACGAACCACTTTTGCAGCCGCCGTCGTGTTTACTGATTCAAATGAATTACCGGTTCCGCCCAATAAGGTCAGAAGG
>Ga0114979_10001033_pt1 | contig 18544 bp, 13 predicted proteins | sample S_140625_EF_Meta_FD_87315 | JGI IMG/M metagenome (GOLD analysis project Ga0114979, IMG submission 87315) | Freshwater microbial communities from Lake Simoncouche, Canada to study carbon cycling - S_140625_EF_MetaG | ecosystem: Environmental > Aquatic > Freshwater > Lake | place: Lake...
ACTCCCCTTTTCAAAAAAGTTCCAGGAGTCAAAGATGTTCAAATCGGTGGTATTCGTGAATACCGAATCAACCTAAAACTAAATACTGCCCTTATGGCCATGAATGGCTTGACAGCACAATCTATCTCTACTGCGCTAAAGACAAATGGTTTTGTTATTCCTGCTGGAACATTACAAGATAATAAAGGTCAGATTACTGTTGAAGTTGGAACACCGGTTGAATCCGTTGCTGCACTAAAGACCTTGCCGCTTACTGCTTCAAGCTTTGGTGGCCCAGTTGGCAGAACTCTGACTCTTGGAGATGTTGCTGAAGTAAGTTATGCCCTAGCTCCTGTTCAATCAATTTCCCGTGTTGATGGTAAGCCTTCGCTAGCTATCGCTATCACTAAGACCACTGATGGCAACACAGTTGCTATCTCTCACGCCATCAAGCCTCTAGAGGCTGAACTTGCTAGCAAGCTAGGTGGCAATGTAACTATCAAGGAAACTTTCAACCAAGCACCATTCGTTGAGAAGTCAATTCTTGATCTGGTTGAAGAAGGTCTGCTTGGTCTGTTATTTGCGGTAATCATCATCCTGATCTTCCTAAGATCTTGGAGATCGACACTGGTAACAGCTATCTCTATCCCAACCTCATTGCTAGTTGCCTTTATTGGTCTTGCTGGTTTTGGTTACTCATTGAACCTATTTACCCTTAGCGCTCTAACAATTGCTATTGGTCGTGTTGTTGATGACTCAATTGTGGTTATTGAAAACATCAATAGGCACCTCTCCTATGGTGAGAAGAAGATGGAAGCCATCTTGAATTCCGTCAAGGAAGTTGCTGGTGCTATTACAGCTGCGACTTTGACAACAGTTGCAGTGTTCCTTCCTATCGCAGGTGTTGGCGGTTTAGTTGGTCAGTTGTTTAGACCATTCGCACTTACCTTCGCTCTAGCGTTGGTTGCCTCACTATTTGTGTCTTTGACTATCGTTCCGGTAATTGCTACCTGGTTCCTCAAAGCTCCTGCGGTTGAGGCAACACTTACCGAAGCTGCTGCTAAGAAGTTGGCAGCTAAGGTTCGTAAGGAAGAGGAAGAACACGAGCGCAAGTCACTACTGCAGCGCATCTATATTCCAGTGCTTAGTAAGACTCAGAAGCGACCAGTTATTACCTTGGTTGCGGCAGTCTTAGTATTGCTATTTACCTTCGGTCTTGTGCCATTCCTAAAGACCAACTTCATTGGATCTTCTGGTTCAACCACGTTCAGCATTGCTCAGAGTGTTCCTCTGGGTGCCTCCCTTGAAGATAAATCAAAGGCTGCCTCACGCGTTGAAAAGCTTTTACTAGATTCTGGTGACACAGTTGCTGTTACCACAACCATTGGTTCAACAGGGGACTCTCGAGTTGCCTTTGGTCAGGCTGCTGGAGGAATCCAGATCCAGGTATCAACCAAGGCATCTGTTAATGGAGATACTTTCCAAGCGAAGATGACAAAGCAATTCGAAGCTCATCCAGAACTTGGCAAGGTTGCCTTCGAATCAGGTCAGTCATTTGGTTCAAGTGGAACTATCGACGTCACAGTAACCGCTAAGACTGATGCTCAGCTTCGTGCTGGTATTGAAAAGGTAAAGACTGCTCTAACCGGCAAGATTGAGGATGTTGCACCAGAGGTAACAACAACTCTTAGTGATAAGCAGAGAACTCTTCGAGTAACAGTTGATCGTTTGGCTGCAACTCGTGCGGGCTTGAGTGAAATTGCTGTTGCAACACTTGTTTCAGCTGCAATGACTCCACAGAGTGTTGGCACTATCAACATTGATAACAAGTCAACCAGCATCTACATCAAGTCAGGTGCAGTTCCAACAACTGTCGATGAAGTCAAAGCTATTCAGATTCCAACTGCTATGGGTCCAGTTCGTTTAGAAAGACTGGCAGATGTTGCTCTAGTTTCAGTGCCAACCAAGATCACTACTAAAGACGGTGACCGCGCAGCAACTGTTTCGCTAACTCCAAACAAGGATGCGAGCCTAACTACCATCACCATGCAGGTAGCTAAGCAGGTTGATCTGATCAAGGATCAGATGCCAGCAGGTTCAACCTTGCTACCAATTGGTGGGGTCTCTGCTGATCAGGCTGATTCATTCAACCAGTTGTTCTTAGCTCTTCTTGCAGCTATCGCCATTGTGTATCTGATTATGGTTGCCACCTTCCGTAGCTTGATTCAACCGCTAGTACTTCTAGTGTCTATTCCGTTTGCTGCTACCGGTGCATTTGTTGCTCTGTTGGTAACAAACACAGCCCTTGGACTACCTGCACTTATCGGTATGTTGCTACTGGTTGGAATCGTGGTTACGAACGCCATTGTTTTGATTGACCTCATCAACCAATACCGTGTCCAAGGTATGCCACTTGAAGAATCAATCATGAATGGTGCGCGTCAGAGACTACGCCCGATCTTGATGACAGCACTTGCAACTATTGGTGCTCTAAGCCCACTAGTTCTAGGTATCACCGGTTCTGGTGGATTCATCTCCCAGCCTCTCGGTGTTGTTGTTATCGGTGGTTTGTTCTCATCAACCATTCTGACTCTGGTTATCGTTCCTGTCCTCTATCGCTTGATTGAGGGCCGTAAAGAGCGTAAAGCTGCCAAGAAGGCGACTAAACCTAAGAAGCTAAAGGCTAAGACCGCCTAGGTCTTGGCTAAACTGAACAAGGTCATCGATGTCGGTGGCCTTGTTTAGTTTGAGGGAATGATGAACATACCTGAGTACCTGGTCTGGATCGACTGCGAGATGACAGGGCTAAACCCAGACACCGAGTGTCTAGTTGAGATAGCTGCTGTTATTACAGACACCGAACTAAACGTCATGGATGAAGGCATTGACCTAGTCATCAAGCCAAGAGCAGGAACCATTGAAGCTATGGGTGACTACGTTCGCAAGATGCACACAGACTCAGGTCTTATCAATGAGTTTGAACATGGTTTAGAACTTGAGGATGCTGAAGCTCAGGTACTTGAATACATCAAGAAATACATCCCAACGGCTAAGACAACTCCCCTTGCAGGCAATACCATCAGCACAGATCGCCTGTTCATCTCCAAGTACATGCCTAAACTCGATGATCACCTGCACTACAGAAACATCGATGTTTCCACCATCAAGGAACTAGCCAAGCGCTGGTACCCAAGGGCATATTTCCAAGCCCCTAAGAAAGATGGCGGTCACCGAGCCCTGGCTGACATCCTTGAATCTATTGAGGAGCTCAAGTATTACCGCCAGAGCGTATTCGTGGAGAGCCCAGGACCTAGCTCAGAGGAAGCACAGGCTCTAGCGCAGGGCATCAAGTCTGATAAACTTTAGAAGTTGATTTCGGGGAAACCCGATCTCGAACATGGTGGGTATAGCTCAGCTGGTAGAGCGCCTGGTTGTGGTCCAGGATGTCGCGGGTTCAAGTCCCGTTACTCACCCCAAGTAAAAAACCCGAGGTTATTAGCCTCGGGTTTTTTGTTTTTAAGTTTTTTACTGATTAGCTCTTTCGAGAACTAGTTCGCGAACGCGGGCTGCATCTGCTTGGCCCTTCATGGCTTGCATAACTGCACCGATAACTGCACCAGCTGCTTGAACTTTACCTTCACGGATCTTCTCAAGAACATCTGGTTGCTTAGCAAGGGCTTCATCAATAGCAGCAATTAGAGCCCCGTCATCAGAGACAACTTCAAGGTTTCTTGAGGTAACAATCTCCTGAGGTGAACCCTCTCCTGCAAGTACTGCTGAAAGAACTTCACGAGCAATGCGGTCATTGATCTTCCCTGATTCAACAAGGGTTGCAAGTTCTGCTACCTGCTTAGGAGTGATGTTCATTTCTGAAACATCTTTATCCTCAGAGTTAGCAATACGTGCAATCTCACCTGAATACCATTTACGAGCAGCTTGAGGTTTTGCTCCCTGCGCTACTGCTTCTTCGATGAAGTCCATAAGACCTGCGTTAACAACATCTCTGAACTCCATCTCAGCAAAGCCCCACTCAGCTGCTAGACGCTTACGTCTATCTGCTGGGTTCTCTGGAAGCTTTGCTCGAAGTGCTTCGATAAGTTCTTTTGATGGCTGAACTGGAACTAGGTCTGGTTCAGGGAAGTAACGGTAGTCATCAGCATCAGACTTAGGTCTTCCAGCACTAGTAGCACCTTTATCTTCATGCCAGTGACGTGTCTCCTGGGTGATGGTTCCACCACCGGCGAGGATGTGTGCTTGGCGCTGGATCTCGTATCTAACAGCACGTTCGATGGATCTGAGCGAGTTGACGTTCTTGGTCTCTGTTCTGGTGCCTAGTTTTTCTTGACCGTGTGGGCGAAGTGAAACGTTGGCATCACAGCGAACATTTCCTCGCTCCATACGTGCTTCAGAAACACCAAGAGCTTTGACAATCTCTCTGATTAGTCGAACATAAGCTGCTGCTAGTTCAGGAGCTTCTGCTCCTGCACCAAAGACTGGTCTGGTAACAATTTCAACCAGTGGAACACCGGCACGGTTGTAATCAACTAGTGAATACTCAGCTCCTTGGATACGACCGGTTGCTCCACCAATGTGTGTGAGCTTTCCAGCATCTTCTTCCATGTGTGCTCGTTCAATCAACACGGTGAACTTATTACCTGATGGAACCTCAACATCCAATTGACCATCAAAGGCAATTGGATCTTTGAACTGTGAGGTTTGGTAGTTCTTAGAAAGATCTGGATAGAAGTAGTTCTTTCTTGAGAACCCTCCGTTAGCTTCAATCTGACAACCAAGAGCCAAACCAATAGAGATTGAAGACTCAACGGCCTTCTTGTTCACTACAGGAAGTGATCCCGGAAGACCAATACAGATAGGACAAACGTTGGTGTTAGGTTCATCACCGAAGTCATTTCGGCAGCCACAGAACATCTTGGTGTTGGTGTTTAGTTCAACGTGGACTTCAAGACCAATCACAACTTCAAAGAGTTCAATTGCCTTCTCGTAATCCATCAAGTTAGCTTTAGCCATTAGTTGACCTCCAACTCAGGGGCAAAGTCCATCATGCGTTTACCCCAGATACCTTCAAGGATTCCCTCAAGGGCTGCGCCAACTTCATAGAGAGCTGCATCCTTGTGAGCAGGAGCTAGGAACTGAATACCAACTGGCAGGTTATCTTCATCCGCTAAACCAATAGGAACTGAGATACCTGGAATACCGGCAAGGTTCGCTGGAATGGTTGCAATGTCATTTAGATACATAGCCAAAGGATCTGAAACCTTCTCACCAAACTTGAATGCAGTGGTTGGAGCAGTTGGTGAGACAAGCACATCTGCTTTAGCAAAAGCTGCATCGAAGTCTCTTTGAATAAGAGTTCTTACCTTGAGAGCAGCGCCATAGAACTTATCGAAAGAACCAGAAGATAGCGCAAAGGTACCAAGAATGATTCTTCGCTTAACCTCAGGACCAAAGCCTGCTTCACGGGTAGCAGCCATTACTCGTTCAATGGTTGGGTTACCCTCAGGGGTTACTCTCATTCCAAAACGAACAGAGTCAAACTTAGCTAGGTTACTGGACGCTTCCGCAGGAAGAATCAGATAGTAAGCATCGATTGCATATTCAAATGATGGGCAATCAACTTCAACAATCTCAGCACCTGCTTCGGTTAGAAGCTTTAGTGCTTCAGCAAAACGGTTACGAACACCCTGCTGAAATCCATCGCCTGATAGTTGCTTGATAAGCCCTACCTTCTTACCTTTGAGTGAGCCGTGCTTAGCAGCTTCAACCATTGAACCTAAAGAACCTGTTAGAGATGTGCTGTCATGAGGATCGTGACCGGCAATAGCATCTTGCAGGTAAGCCGCATCAAGAACGTTTCTAGCAACCGGACCAATCTGGTCAAGTGAAGAAGCAAGTGCAATCAGTCCATATCTAGAAACAGCACCGTAGGTTGGTTTGATGCCAACAGTTCCAGTAACAGCTCCTGGGAATCTAATCGATCCACCAGTATCTGAACCGATAGCTAACGGTGACTGGAATGAAGACACAACAGAAGATGAACCACCACCAGAACCACCAGGGATACGAGTTAGGTCCCAAGGGTTCTTGCTAGGACCATAGGCAGAGAATTCTGTTGAGGAACCCATGGCAAATTCATCAAGGTTAGTTTTACCAAGAATTGGCATCAGTTCATTGCGCAGTTTTGTAACAACGGTTGCATCGTATGGTGCCAGCCAACCTTCAAGAATTTTTGATCCTGCAGTTGTTGGTGCATCAGTTGTTGCCAAGTTATCTTTAACGGCAATTGGCAAACCAGCAAGGATTGGAAGCTTCTCTCCAGCTGCTCTTCTTCGGTCAACTTCTCTTGCAGTGGTTAGAGCGCTCTCGGCACTGATGTGTAAGAAGGAATGAATGGCATCGCCTACCTTGGCAATCTGATCTAAATGGGCCTGGGTAACCTCGACTGAAGAAACCTCACCTTTAGCCATCAAATCGATAAGTTCTGAGGCATTTTTTCTGATTAGCTCGCTCATGGCTTACTCCTCATCCAAAATAGCCGCTACCCTGAAACGGCCCTGACCTGAGTCAGGAGCCCCAGAAAGTGCTTGTTCTTGGGTTAATGAGGGTTGCACCACATCTTCTCTAAAAACATTTGCTAGCGGGATTGGGTGGCTAGTCGCGGGGGTATTAGCGTCAATGGCATCAGAGATCTTGGCTACAGAGTCGACTATTAGGCTCAGTTGTTCGGTGAAGCGAACAACTTCATCCTCATGGAGGTCAATTCTGGCAAGACCAGCTAAGTGGCGCACTAAATCAGGGGTAATTTCAGACACAGGTTTCCTTAGAACTCTTCTGTTGGACAGCACTTCAAGTATATCGGGGCTAACGCCGATGCGGTTACTGGACTAAACTTACATAGTTGTCAGGTCGAGCCAAATCGGCCCTTGACTAGTGGTTTTGCAGGAGAAATTGAAAATGGCTGAAGAAGAGAACTTCGACATAGTTATGCGCGGTTACGACCGTGACCAGGTCGATAAGAACATCGAAGAGATGCGACTTGAGATTGAGCACTTGAACTCATATAACGAAACTGCGGCCTCAGAGATCACAGTTTTGAAGGCTGAAGTTGAGAACCTCAAAGAGCAGGTCAAAAAAGGTGGTCCTAACGGCTATGCAGCCCTAGGTGCTCAGTTCGAACAGACTCTTCGTCTTGCTGAAGAACAAGCCAAGAAGATGATTGCCGATGCCGGCCAGGATGCTCTTCGTATTCGTGAAGAAGCCAAGGGCGAAGCAGACCTTCTCAAGCGCTCTGCTAAAGACAAGGCAGACCGCGTTGTTCAAGAAGCCGAAATCAAGATGGAAGAAGCTCGTCTTGAAGCCGACCGTCGTCACGGCGAACTACTTAACTCAGCAGCAGCTAATGCTGCTGAAGCAGCCGAAAAGATTCAGACTGCTCAGCGTGAAGCTGCAGCTATCAAGTCTGACGGTGAGCGTTACGCTGCTGAATTACGTGCTCAGGTTCACCGTGAGACCGAAGAAGCTCGTGCTCACGCAACCGACCTAAGCCAGAGAACCGCTCAGGCAAGAGTTGACCTTGAAGCAGAGCTAAAAGCTAAGCGTGATGAAGCAGAGCAAGAAGCTCTTCGCATTTACCAGACTGCTGTTGCTCAGGCACAGGCTGTCACAGAGGAAGCTAACCGTGCGTTGGCAGAATCGTCTGCTCGTGCATCTGAAATCCTTTCTGAATCAGAGAGAATCTCAAGAGAAGCTCGAACTAACCGCGATGAGGTTCTTGAAGATTCACAGAAGCGTGCAACAGATCTTATTAACCAGTCTCGCCGTCGTGCAGAAGTGCTATCTCGCAAAGCTCAAGGTTATGCAGAAAACGCCATCAAGGACGCTCGCGAGCGCTTGAACAGGCTATCTGACGAGCGAGAAGAAGTTGCGGACTTCCTAGATTCAATGGGTAAGTTGATGTCAACTGAGAGCATGGTTTCTGTTGATGAATCAGAAGTTGACGAGAAGAATAACTAATTAGTTAGTTTTGCAGCAAAGTCTTCTTCGCTAATTACTGGAACATTGAGTGATTCAGCCTTAGCCAATTTAGATCCCGCATTAGAACCAGCAACAACAAAAGCTGTGTTCTTAGAAACACTTGAGGCTGCCTTACCACCATTAGAGATAATTAATTCCTCTATTTGTTCTCTGGTGTAATTCGCCAATGTTCCTGTGACCACAATGCTCATACCTGTGAAGATTCCATCAGATACTACATTTGCGCCAGGGCCTTCATGGCCAGGTATCTCAAGTAGTACTCCAGACTTACGCCAAGACTCAACAAGATTCTTATGCCAATCAACCTGGATCCAATCCAGAAGTGACTGAGCAAGAATCGTTCCAACTCCATCTACTTGAGATAACTCATCTTCAGAAGCTGCAAAGATTCGATCTAATGAACCAAAATGTGTTGCGAGTGATCTAGCGGCAACCGGTCCAACGTGTCGAATGGATAAGGCAACCAGAATTCTCCAAAGCGGTCTGGTCTTAGCTTCTTCTAGGTTCTTGAGAAGTTTGTGTGCAACTTCTGCAGGTGTACCATCTTTCTTCTTGAAGAATTCAACAACCTTTGGATTACCTTCCTCGTCTAGCTTTGGTAAACCGGTATCTGGATCAAGAACGTGGGCTCGAATTGGTAAGAGTTCCTCCAACTTGAGATCAAACAGGTTTGCTTCTGATTTTATTGGTGCTTCAGCTGGCTCTAAAGGTTGAGTTAGCGCAACTGCAGCAACATAACCCAGCGCTTCGATATCCAGAACACCGCGTGAGCCGATGTATGCCACTCTCTCTCGAAGTTGAGCTGGGCAGTGCTCAGAATTCTGACAGCGTAGATCAACATCCCCTTCGCTTGCCGGAGCTAGCTTTGCGCCACAGTCAGGACAGTTAGCGGGCATTACGAATGTCTTTTCTTTGCCAGTTCTGAGTTCGACTACAGGTCCTAGGATTTCAGGAATAACGTCTCCGGCTTTGCGAAGAACAACTGTGTCACCAATGAGAACGCCTTTGGCTTTGACTACGTCTTGGTTATGCAAGGTTGCAAATTCAACTGTTGATCCTGCTACCTTAACTGGTTCAACTACTGCATAGGGAGTAGCGCGACCAGTTCTGCCAACTGAGACTCTGATATCTAATAGTTTTGTAGTTACTTGCTCAGGCGGATACTTGAAAGCTATTGCCCATCTTGGCGCTCTTGCTGTGTAACCAAGTTCTGTTTGAGCTGCGAGAGAATCGACCTTGACCACAACACCATCTATCTCATGCTCGAGATCATGTCTGTGGACCTGAAAGTTATTGATGTATTTGATGACACCTTCGATTGAATCGACTACTTCATACCTTGTCGAGGTTGGTAGCCCCCAGCTCTTTAGAAGCTCATAGAGTTCACTCTGGTACTTGAATGGAGCATCTGGCCATGCTCCAACACCGTGTACGAGCATCTGCAATGGCCTACTAGCGGTAACCTTGGAATCTTTCTGACGCAGCGATCCACTTGCTGAGTTTCTTGGATTAGCAAAAGGTGCTTTACCTTCAGCGACTAGACCTTCATTGAGCTTGGCAAAATCTTTCACACCGAAGAAGATCTCTCCCCTGATTTCAACTACTTCTGGATGACCTTTACCTTTTAGTTGCTGAGGTATCTGTTTGATGGTTCTAACGTTGTTGGTTACATCTTCGCCAACAGCACCATCGCCTCGAGTTGCAGCGGAAACCAATGTTCCTTTTTCGTATCTGAGGTTGATGGCAAGACCATCAATCTTTAGTTCACAAAGAAACTTCTGGTCACCTACCCTATTTGCCCAGGCTTTGAGTTCATCTTCATTAAATGAGTTATCTAGAGACCACATGCGGTCAAGGTGTTCAACGGGTGAAAATGCTTCATTGGCAGATCCGCCAACACTTTGAGTTGGACTATCACCGGTGATAAGTTCTGGATGCTTTGACTCTAATAACTCGAGTTCTTTCATCAAGCTGTCATATTCAGCATCGCTAATGACGATCGTGTTCTCTTGGTAGTAGGCGCGACGATGCTTGTTGATTTCGTCTACAAGAAAGGCGATACGTTCAGCAGGATTTTGAGGCACTAAATAAGCCTAAACAGAGCGTCAGACTAGAGAGCCAGAACTCGCCGACCCTGTGGAAAAGGCATCGACTGCAGAGACTGTTCTGTCTATTGTGGTTTGGGCTAACACTCTGGTGCCAAGGTAAATAACTGCTGTTTGACCAGGAGCAACGCCAAGGATAGGTTCATCAAGCTTGATCACCATAGCTCCTTCGACTACTGCAACCTGAGCCGCTACTTGTTCACCATGTGCTCTTACTTGCACTTGAGCAAAGAAGAACTCTTCTGGATTATCTTGAGGCTTACCGCACCAGGTGAACTTATCTCCCGAGAGTTCAACAACTGCTAAAGCTTGCTGAGGGCCAACGACAACTTTGTTGGTGTTCACATCAACAGCAAGAACATATCTAGGCTTGCCATCAACAGCTGGCTTCCCTAGTTGTAACCCCTTACGCTGCCCAACGGTAAAACCATGAGCACCTTGGTGCTTACCAAGAACAGTTCCTTGCATGTCAACTATCTCACCTGCGGTTGAACCAAGTCGATCAGCTAACCAATCTTGAGTATCCCCCTCAGGAATAAAGCAGATGTCATATGAATCTGGCTTAGCTGCAACAGATAGACCTCTGGCAGCTGCTTCCGCTCTGATGACATCTTTACTTGCCTCATGACCTAGGGGAAACATTGAATGCTTTAGTTGCTCTGCAGTTAGAACACCGAGAACATAACTCTGATCTTTAGCTAGAGCCATCGATCTGTGTAATTCGAGGTTACCTTCGTCATCTGTCAAGATACTGGCGTAGTGGCCAGTGCAGACTGCATCAAAACCAAGGGCCAAACCTTTTTCTAATAAGGCTGCGAACTTGATTCGCTCATTGCAACGCATGCAAGGGTTAGGTGTTCTTCCTGCTTGATACTCTGCAATGAAATCATCGACAACATCTAGCTTGAATCTTTCACTGAAGTCCCAAACGTAGTAATCGATACCAATAACGTTTGCTGCTCGTTGAGCATCCATGCTGTCTTCAATAGTGCAGCAACCTCTTGAGCCAGTTCTAAGTGTGCCAGGCATCCTTGATAGCGCTAAATGAACACCAACGACTTCGTGCCCTGCGTCAACCGCTCTAGCGGCAGCGACAGCGCTATCAACGCCACCACTCATTGCTGCTAGAACCTTCACTTATCTATTCTCCACTAACTCGGTAGCCCTGCTTTGAGGGCACCCTCTAAAGCACTTGGTAGTGCTTTGAGGAAATGATCGATGTCCTCTTGAGTGGTTTGCTGACCCAGTGTCATTCGAAGAGAACTGTAGGCATCTCTTTCGGATCTTCCCATTGCAACAAGAACGTGGGATGGACCATTAACCCCTGCTTGACAGGCTGAACCGGTTGAAACACAGACTCCCTGTTGGTCTAAAAGAAATAGCAGTGAATCTCCCGAGCAACCCTCGAAGGTGAAGTGAGCGTTGTGAGGCATTCGCTTAGCCTTACTACCAGTGTGCTTAGCAACTGGTGCAATTGACTGCACTCCAGAGACAAGATAGTCACGAAGTTTTTGAAGCCTTTGCATTTCTGGCTCAAGTTCACTAACTGCAATCTCAGCCGCTAGAGCGAAAGCTTTAGCAATCGGAGCATTCATGGTGCCTGAGCGCATACCTCTTTCTTGGCCACCACCGTGAACCAGCGAGACAAGTTTGGTAGCGCGGGAAACCAACAGTGCACCAGCGCCGACAGGTCCTCCTATTTTGTGAGCTGAGATGCTCATGGCGGCTAAACCTGAGGCCTTGAAACTAAGCGGTAGGTGACCAAAAGCAGCAATGGCGTCTGAGTGCACTGGAATTCCATACTGATTTGCTATTGCAACAACTCTTGGAATATCGGTGATGACACCGGTTTCGTTATTAGCCCACATCAAAGTAATAACAGCAACATTTTCTGCTTTTTCAGCCAGAAAAGCGGCTAAGAAATCAAGGTCAACAACACCTTCGGAGTCCACTGGTAACCAGAGAATTTCCGCTCCATCATGTTTTTCTAACCATTCGATTGGATCGATAACAGCATGGTGTTCTGTGCCAGCGGAGATGATGACATTTCTTTTTGAATCTTCAGCTTTTCTCTGCCAGTACAGACCTTTGATAGCAAGGTTGTCACTTTCAGTTCCACCTGAAGTAAAAATGACTTCATTCCTATCGCAGTCAACGCTCTTAGCTAGCGACTCTCTGGCTTCCTCAAGTGCACGTCTGACCTTCTGTCCAGAACTGTGCACCGAAGATGGGTTACCCAGCTGCTGAAGGAAACCTACGTAGCAGTCAAAGACTTCTTTGCGAAGCGGAGTGGTAGCAGCGTAGTCAAGATAGATAGTCATGATTAGAACATCTTCACAGCAAGTAATTTGCGAGCAGCTATCGAACTTGGATGGTTCTTACCAACGACATTGAATAGCTCAAGAAGCAGTGAAGAGATAGCGGATTTCTCCTCTGCTGTTGCTTTATCAAACCAATCCAAAAGTAGATTGAAGGAACTATCAGCATCTCCTATGGCTAACAGGTAATCAGCCTTACGCATAGCCTGAGCAATGTTTGCTGGTGTAACTTGTAGTTCTTTCTCTATCTCACCGGCATAGGTGCGTTCAACTAATTTGACCTGAGCAAGTCGTTCAATTAGCAAGTCATTATTTGGGGTCTTCTGCAGTTCTGCCTCATAGATCTTCACGGCAGCACTGAAATCACCTTTATCCATGGCATCGAGAGCACTTTGCTCGGCCTCAGACAGTTGTGGCTCCGCTTGTTCTTGATTCTCATCAGAGACTTCAAGTTGTCCTACTATGCCTTGGCTGGCAGCTACCTCAACAAGTTTCCTTAGGAATTCGGCGAGGTCTGCTTCATCCTGGTCACCTTGGAATAAAGGCTTTGGTTCACCCTTGAGAATCATCGCAACTGTTGCAGATTCTGTAACTCCAAATGCTTCAGTTAGCGCCGCGTTGGTTGTCATATCCACTTTGCCCAGTAACCATCGACCACGGCCAGCCTGGGCTAGCTTCTCAAGCTTTTGGGTAAGAGAGACGCTCTCGGGATTAGTTTCTTCATAGAAACAAACCACTACTGGAACTATTGATGATATCTGGATAACACTGCGAAGGATTGCTTCATGCAGTTCAACGGCAAGGGCAGGAACTTTTACTGTGTCCTGAGTATCGACCTTCACTCCGCTAGTTTGTTCAATCTTCTCTTTCACAATCTTGTTGGCCAGAGAAGATAAATCAACGCCACCTCTAAAAGCTGAATTCATTTCACTCAATTCAATGCCTTTACGCTCAGAATGCCTTGGGATGCTCCAACCAGTCTTATCTGCTCTTCTGAACCAGCGACTGGAACATAGAACAGCAACATGTTGCCATAAACGATCTTCAATCCACTTGCGCTTCCTGGTGCATCAAGCAGAATCTTGTGATCTAGTTGGGTAACTGAAACAGCAACGCCGCGAACCTTAGGTCTAATCAAAGAGGTGTCGTTCATTGAAATAGCAACTAAACCACCAGATTCCAAAGTGAGCATACCGATGATATTTGCATTTCCCAGTGAGTGCTGGAATCTGATAGTTGCGTTAGCTTTCTTGAGATCTGCTGTTTGCTGGGTTTGCGACTCTGACAAAGCTGCATAGAACTTATCTGAGGCAAGATCAAACTCAGTTGCGAACTTGCTGGCTAAGCCCTTATTGATTGTGTCGCCATATTTGAATGGCAAGCTCTTCAAAGTTGTAGCTAGGTAAGCGTTATCGAGATCAACCGCAAGAGCACCGGTATCTTCTGCTGCAACCTTAGGGAACTTCGCTGTTGGCAGTAAATCAATCAGATACCAAAGCTTGTAATTCTCTCTAGGGGTTGCTTGCTGTAAAACCATTAGTTGTGGCGCTCGGTTTGTTGAATCTGATTTGGTTACAACCATAAGAGTTCTTGGCTGCCACTGTTGAGATTCTTCAGGTAGCTGCATAGGTAAGGCAACGGTAACTGGGTTAGCCACAAGTTCTGGAAGCTTAGGTATCTTTTTACTCTTAACCTGCAGTAGGTATTGAACTTTTCTAATCTCCAGTGCAGAACCTGAAACTCTTGTGAGTAAAGCCTTTTCATCACGAGATTTATCAGCAAGATTAACGGTTGATGCAACTTCCCCAACAATGCGCTGCAGTTGCTTGTCGGTCACAACAACGTTTACCTGTTCATACTTTGGTTGATCGGTGACCTCTTTGGCAGGGGCAGCTGAACAGCCAGCAAGAAGTGTCAGGCTGATCAGAGCAACTGGAGCGACCACCATTCTTCGACTTGAAGATCTTCTGCCTTTGCGTGGAACATCAGGTCTTATTCTGCGACGATACTTTGGTCCTGTAGGGGCCTTAGGAATTCTTCTTCTAGGGCCACGAAGTTTACGAATGTGCCTGAAGGCGATGTAGTTCATGATTAGGGCAAGAACTAACAGAATCGCGCCACCATAAATTAGCAACAGAGGCCAGTTGATTAGGTGAGCGCTTTGCCAGATGACCGTAACTGTTGTCGGAGCTCTATGTAATCCATCACTAGCTAGCAGTACTGCAGTGTCGTCATACATGCTCACTTCGGTCAGCAAGTTGTTCTGCACATTTAGCTGGGATCGCCAAAGATCACTTCCATTTGGGTTGGAATCTATGCCACCGGCGGTAACTGGAGAAATATCTGGCTTGTTGGTAGTTGGGTTTAGGTTCAGACGAACAAAGTTTGAGGTGCCGATCCAGTCCTGGATGTCTCTTTCTCGGCCATCTGCATAGAAGATCTTCTTGGTGCCTTTTGCCTGGATTGAGATATCCCCATCGAACTTGGTCAGGGTGTCATGTGGGATAACTAGGTAGGAATAGGCCGAATCGACCTTGAATTCGATTCTGTGGCCAGCATTTGCATCCAACGGGCCCTTCAATACAAAGCCAAGCAGCACGCTCAAGGCAGAGGTAGCTAGGAGCACTGTTGCTATAACAAAACGCATTGTGCTCCTTTCAGGCTAAACTTGGGGGGTACGGGGCAACCCGACTATTCTACCTAAGCCCTAGGAGCGCCCCTTTGGCAGCCGATGAGACTGAATTCCCGCTGGTTATGCGTGGTTATGACCGCGGTGCCGTCGACGACGCTATCCGGGACTTCCGCAAAGAGCTAATCAACCTAACCAACCTGAATAACCAGTTGGTTGCTGAGCTTAGAGATAGCCAAAATCGCCTAATTGAGCTCGAAAACGACGCAACAGAGGCCCAAAACCCTAGTTATGCAGGTGTGGGAGCAAAAGCTGCACAGATCCTTAGCACGGCAGAAGAACTGGCTATCCGCATGGTTGCCGATGCCGAAGCCGAACGAAATGCACTACTAGCAAATGTCACTAATGACATTGAGCAGCAGAAATCTGATGGTCAGGACTACTACGACGAACTTGTTGCTGAAGCCCAGCGTCGAGCAGACAGAATTATCAACTCAGCTAAAACTGACTATGACGAAACGATGGCTAAAGCCAAGGTTGAAGCGGAACGTCTAATCGACGAGGCCCTTCGCGAAGCTGGCAGCACCAGAGGTGCCATCTCAACCGAGGTTGCCAAGATGAGAGCTACCGCTAAGCGTGAAATTGAAGTAAGACAGAGCGAAGCTGACCGAGTCTTAGCTGAACGTCGTCTAATCCTGGAGAGACAACTAACCCAGTCAGTTGATCAGGTACTAGCTACAGCCCTTATCAGTGAACAGGCAAGAATTGATCTTGACCTTGAGCTATCTGCAAGAAGAGCAGATGCTGAAGCCGATTACCAACGCAAATATCAGGAAGCTGTTTCCCAGACTCAGAAATACCTTGATGATGCCAACGCTCAGTTATCTAATTCCCTCACCAGAGTTGCTGCTGCCCGATTAGAAGCTGAAACTCTTGAAGCCGGAGCAAGATCCATAAATAGAGAAACCTCCGAGTTGGCCAGGGTGAAGGCAGAAGAAATAATCGCAGCTGCTGAGGCTGAAGCAAGGTCTATTCTTAGTTCAACTCAAACCAAGGTTGCCGCTAGATTGCACCAACTAGAGATTGCCGAGAGAAAGCTTGGCCACGAACGTGAAAGCATTCTGGTTTATCTAAACAACTTGAAACAAGTAATTGATCAAATGAACAAAGATGTCAAGTAACACTTTCTAAGGAGCGCTAATGTCAGCACCTACTAACATTCGCATCAGTCACGCCTATCAAATAGGTTTACTCGGTGGGCTTGGAGTCTTGACCGCACTTGCTGTTGGTAACGCCATAATCTCTATTGCCAGCATCATCACTTCAATTTTCATCGCTTTCTTTATAACCCTTGGCTTAGAGCCACTGATTCAGCTTTTAGAAAAACGAGTGAAGCGACGCGGTTACGCAATTAGCATTGTTGCTTTCGGTTTACTGGCAGTGTTCGCTCTTGTTGTAATCCTGATACTTCCTCCACTAATTTCACAGACCAGTTACTTTATTGAAAATCTGCCAACCCTACTGCATGAGTTCTCGCAGCTACCTTGGATACAGGCAGTAGATAGCCGATTCGGTGGCACAATCTCAACTGCACTAAACACTTCTGGTGAATACCTCGTTGATAGCAAGAACTGGCCAAATCTTCTTGGCGGAGTTGTCCAGGTTGGAATTACCCTGTTCAACGGAGCAATCGCCACGCTAACTGTTGGTATTTTGACCTTGTATTTCATGAGCTCGCTTCACAGCATCAAGGCAGTTGGAATCAACATGGTTCCAAAGTCTTCCCGTAAGCGCGTCGAAGGCATTGTTGATCAGGTCTTTGGCTCTGTTGGCAGATACGTCATGGGGCAGGTCACTGTAGCTTCGATAAACGCATCTATCGTCTTTATAGTTTTGCTGATAGCTGGCGTGAAGTTTGCAGTTGTCTTGGCTTTTATTGACTTCTTACTGGTGCTAATTCCTATGATTGGATCGCTCTCTGGAGCTGCCATCATCATCTTGGTTACAGCTGCAACAATGCCTCCACAGACAACCTTTGGAGTTGCCATTGCAGTATTGGTTTATACCCAGATAGAAGCGTTTATTGTTTCCCCAAGAATCATGAAGAGGGCAGTGAATGTTCCAGCAGCGTTGATTGTTGTCTCTGCCCTAGCTGGAGGCTCATTGCTTGGTTTGCTGGGCTCGCTGCTGGCAATACCAGTTGCTGCAACGCTGTTGCTCATTGTTCGAGAAGTTTGGGTCCCCCACCAAAACAAGCGTTAGTAGAAATCAGGTAGCGGATACGCTACCGGGTTTACTACTTTTACTATTTCGTTCAACACTGCCTTGGTGGCATTCTCGCCAACCCAGAGATGCTTAGCGTCTTCGATAGCAATAAGTTCAATCTCATTTATCACAGAGAATTTTGTCGCAGCTTCTTGAGGCTTGAGGTAGTCATCATGTTCTGGAATGAGAGCAACAAGAGTCTTCGACACAGTATTCCAACGCAATAGTTCCTCGGCAGTTGTTCTGTGTAATGGCGGGGAAAGCAAGATAGCCCCTAGCACCTCAGAATCAGGTCCATACTTCAAAGCCAGTTCAGTGCCAAAAGACCAACCAACTAACCAAAGGTTAGGCAAGTTTCGCTCTTTGGCGAAAGACACAGCAGCAGCAACATCAAACCGTTCAGATGCACCACCATCAAATACACCTTCACTTTTACCATGAGGAGATTCAGTGCCACGGGTATTGAATCTGAGAATGGCAAGATCAGCTAATGCTGGTAACCGGTTAGCTGCTTTGCGATAAACATGTGAATCCATAAAGCCACCAGCAGTTGGCAGTGGATGCAACATGATCAAGGTTGCAACGGGCTCCTTGTTTACTGGCAGTGCTAGTTCAGCAACCAGGTTCAAGCCATCTTGAGTGACTAGGGTTACTGCTTCTCTAACTGATGGAAGTTCCACCGATGAACGTACCTCTATTTGGTTCAAAACAATCTGCCCTGAAATTTTTGCCAACACAAGTTATGGAAGTGTCTGCGTTTTTCTGGACCCAGGTCACTCTCCCAGGCAACGACATGGGAAATACCTGGACCGAAACTCAGCTGGCAGTAAGGGCAGATCCACCGTTTAGTCTCTTCAGCATTCTTTCCAGATGCAGTTTGCACAAAGAATTCAACACCATTTTTGATTACGGTCTTCTTGATGCCATCTCGTAATCTCGCGATGTCCATCGGCTCATCATCGCCGTCATCTTTTTGGTAACCTCTTGGTTTATTATTTCTAGGCATGGCTTAGTACCAGTTGAACTTGTTGGAATGAGCCATTGCACCACAAGGAGCTCCGTAACGGTGCTTAATGTAGTTCACACCCCAACGGATTTGAGTTTCTGGGTTGGTTTGCCAGTCAGCTCCCATTTCAGCCATCTTGGCCCCTGGTAAGGCCTGAGGGATTCCGTATGCACCGGAACTTGAGTTGAAT
>Ga0114979_10001040_pt1 | contig 18494 bp, 15 predicted proteins | sample S_140625_EF_Meta_FD_87315 | JGI IMG/M metagenome (GOLD analysis project Ga0114979, IMG submission 87315) | Freshwater microbial communities from Lake Simoncouche, Canada to study carbon cycling - S_140625_EF_MetaG | ecosystem: Environmental > Aquatic > Freshwater > Lake | place: Lake...
CTGCCGGATCGCCTGCCCTTCTACGCCGACGCCAACCCCACCACCGCCGAGCGCATGGCCCGCTTCGCGGCGGAGGCCGGTCCCCTGGCCCTGCGGGCCACCCACGCGGCGTTGGCCGCCGCCGCCGTGGAGCCAGAAGCGATCACCCACTTGATCACGGTGTGCTGCACCGGCTTCCAGGCCCCCGGGTTCGACCTGGACCTGATCCAGGGGCTGCCGTTGGATCCCGATGTGGCCCGCACCCAGGTGGGCTTCATGGGGTGCCACGGGGCCCTCAACGGCCTGCGCGTGGCCCATGCCTTTGGGCAGGCCGAGGCCGGGGCCAGGGTGCTGCTCTGCGCCCTCGAACTGTGCAGCCTGCACCAACAGCCGGGTTGGCACCCTGAGCGGGTGGTGGCCAATGCGCTGTTTGCCGATGGAGCCGCCGCCACGGTGCTGGCCGCCGACCCGGGGCCGGGGCCAACTGCGGCAGGGCCAACCGCGGCAGGGCCGGTCGGATCCCCCTGGAGGCTGCTGGCGTCCGGTTCCACGCTGCTGCCGGAGAGCGCCGATGCCATGGCCTGGACCATTGCCGACCACGGCTTCGAGATGGGCCTGTCGCCCAAGGTTCCGGCCCTGATTGCGGCCCGGTTGGCCCCCTGGCTGGATGGCTGGCTGGCCGCCCAGGGGCTCGATCGGGCGGCCATCGGCTCCTGGGCCCTCCATCCGGGCGGGCCCCGCCTGCTGGAGGCGGTCCGCGATTGCCTCGATCTGCCCAACAGGGCCATCGAACCCTCCAGGGCGGTGCTGAAGGAGTGCGGCAACGTGTCGTCCGCCACGATCCTGTTCATCCTCGATCGCCTGAGGCGTGCCGAATCACCCCTGCCCTGCGTGGCCCTGGCTTTCGGCCCAGGCCTCTGCGTGGAGGCTGCCTTGTTGGGGTGAGGAGGCTAGGGGCGGTGAACGCTGTGGCAGGCAATTGACCAATTGAGCGCTAGGTCGGCGGCTAAGAAGTCAATCTCTGTTGGCAACAAGGTTTGGGGTGCCCTCGTCAGTTACATAGAGATTGTTCGCGGAAAGGAAGGAGCGGGGGCTGGTGGTTCTCGGAGCCGTCTAATCATGAGTTCGAAGGAACGGGAGACCCAAGCCAGAACAATAACTTCGCCAATCGGGATCAATCACGTCTTAGGGATCCTTTTGCCGGGGCGAGTCGAGCAACTGCAAATAGCAAAAGCAATGGATTTACTCGAAAGATGGCAAGATGGGTGGACTTTTGCCTGGTCGCTATGTCTTGAGTGTCAAGCTGTGGATCTTGCTGATTTAAATTAAATCACTTGGGCGGAAGCTCGGGGTCTCAGCTTTATCTCGAATCGAACGGTGTTATGCGGACCCTCCTAAGACGCCAAGACCGTTCGAAGGAATTCAGAAAACCTTGGCCACGTCCAGGGTCTGGCATCGTTGCCAGCTGGCCTTCACAGTTTTATGCTGCCAAAAGAGCCTAAGGAGGTTTTTTATGCGGATCCGCCCATTCAGCGTTAGGCAGCTCTATAATCAGAAGGATTGCATCTTGCGGCAACTCCTCAGAACAAGTACCACACGACATCAAAGGAGGCCCGATGGACCTAGTTCTCGAGACCAGTATGAATGACATAATTACCCAAGACGAAGTCCCAGGCGCGATTCAGTTCACACCGAAGGACTTTGTGGGCGGGGAAGATGTCCTGCACACCTTAGTGGAGTTGACGCTCAAAACATTGCCCTTCATAGCTGGGATTATCGTCGAGCGCATTCGATCCCGCATGCACATCCGCGTGATTCTCAATGGAAAAGCGTTAAATCTCCCAGATCTCGATGTTCAGGGAATGTCCGAGGGTGCTGCTGTCAAACTCGCCGAGCGCTACCTGAATGTCCTGAGTAAGGAGTGACAAGAGTGACAGTGGATCCGTTGGAGCGCTGGCTTAGTTGTGCTCGATCGGTAGTTGAAACACGAAGCGAGGAGATTCGAAGCAACCCTGGCTTCATGGCCACATACGCTGCAGGAGGCGCTGCAGAATCGGCTTTGGCTCGTTTCAAAGTGAGTGCTGACATCCATGTGACCTGGACACGAGAGCGTAGTTACTGTGCGGTCAAGTCTGAACGCGGTTGGCACCTCGTGGTTGATGCGGGGCTGGTACAATCGGTTATAGAAATGACAGCTGCACTCGAGTCTCCAAACGCGGATGCGGCAGTTCGCGGTCTTCTTAGTCAGTATATGGCCGCGAGGTTCCGGCATGCTGGTTTAGTGCATGAAGCGACCGTATTTGCACGAATCTTTCGCTGTCTAGAAACAGAAATAGCCAGTATGACTAGTCGCGTGAACTCCATCAGGTCTTTCGCAATTCCGATCGAAATCTACCTGTTCGCTCACGAAGTAGGCCACATCATGATGACAGACGATATCGGGTTCTCCAGCACCTTAAAATCATCTGTGGTCCAGATTGTCGAACTCTTCGTCGAGTCGCAGCAAAATGCGGGCGTGGATCCAAACGATCCCGAGCTCAATTGGCAACCTGAGAACGAAATTCTAAATGTGCGAAGGAGCATCCAAGCTGAATGGTCTAAATTCCTCAATTATGACAATGCACTGCAGGAGGAGCTCGCCGCTGATGACATTGCGCGCATTGTCACCTTTTCTGATAGCTCGGCTTCCGAGAATCCTCTCAAAACAGCAGAGATAATCTTAGCGACTCACCTTAACATACGTGTTTTCGAGATGCTTGACTCCTGCGTACGCTGGTACCAATGCTTGCCGAGACTAGAAGGGGAATCAGTAGCCTCTGGGCGCCTACTGCGCTCAGAATACGCAACCGTCGATCTATCGTATCTTGTTGCGAGAATGTCAGACGTCGCAAAAGAGGACATCATGTCTGCACTGAGGCTTGTATCGCGCGTTCACAAGGAGCTGTACGACAAAACCATGCGCAAGTTCATTGCGCCAATGCTAGTTGCGCTAATGAGGGGCAAAGGGGACGGCGAAGCAGGTTGGAGTTTGAACTCAGTTGAGCAAGAGGCACGAGAACTGCGGCTTTTGGACTCGCTCTTGCCTGACTGAAGCAGCGACCTCTTGACGACATCTCCGCTCTTGTGTGTCCGATACCACTAAAGCATCAGCTCGTGGTGCAGGATTTGGCGTTCGATGTTGACTTAGATGGATTCATAGGCGCTGGCCAAAGCTTCCGTTCTTAGGAATAGCTTTCAGCGCATCGAACAGGAGTTCCGGCCAATTCTAAAGTTGAGAAGGGTTTGCATGAGACCACAGAGATGGGTATGACCAGGGAACGCCGCGGCCGGTGCTTCCTAACATCAAGATTCAGCGGCCGGGGCCAAAATGCCTGTTGAATGCAGTGGGCATCAACCCGCCGCTGATCTTGAGCGTTAGCCGGACATCCATGGCCTCTATTGAACTTCTAGATCTCAACGAACCAATCACTTCGGCGCTGTGCGTTGTTGTAGCCGGGACTGATGAGACCGACCTTGTTGCGATGGGAAGTGGTGTCATTTTCACCGACGGTCTCGCGCTCACAGCCCGTCACGTCATCGACGAGATATTCGAGAGGTTCGAGGGGTGCCGACCCTCGGATGCTCGCGGCGGCTTGTCGTTCGGCGTTCAGGTTTGCTGTCATTTTTCAGATCGGAGCTGGGCCAAGTGGCATGTCGAAGAGTTTGTAATCTCGTCTTCCATTGACATCGCGGCTCTGGTTTTGCGCCCTAGCGAGGAGACTCCGAGCGCTCCGTGGCCTCCAGCGCCTGCGTTCAGTCCGCTCTATCCCGCAGAGTCGTGGCCGCTGGTTGCCTACGGATTCCCAGAGTCTCGCCACAGGCTACTGTCCGATGGAAGCGCGAAGTTTCATCTGTCTCCGAGTCGCGCTGACGGAATCGTGCACGAGATTTATCACGAGAAGCGAGACTCCTCCATGGCGCCCTTTCCCTGCATCCGCACGGATGCGCCATTCCCACCAGGGATCAGCGGAGGTCCGGTCTGCGACAGGCACGGCCGCGTGATTGGTCTGGTCTGCTCTGGAATGCCACCCGCTGAAGGAGAGACGGAGCACGTTTCGTATGTTTCCACCTTGTGGCCCGCCTTCGGATTGGTGCTTCGGAAAACTCCGGTCACTGGATTGCCGCAGCAGGAGCAGAGCTTGCTCGAGTTCGCTCAAGTTTCGCGTGCCAATGTTCACCACCTTGATCATCTCGTCGTACAAATGGACGATGGCAAGCAGGTGATTCGCCTCCGGCCACCGACCTGAGCAGAGGCGCACGCCGGCTAACGACGCTTGATGCCGACGAGAGAGGGTATGGTAGCGGTTGTGGGGCCCCAGCCTCATCTTTTTGAAGGACTGCTAGGGCCCCACAACCGCATTTTATGGGAGCGCTCGCAGAAGAAGCACACGTTAGCCGGGATTGGAGGCCTCAAGCGTTGTTGATGATGTTAATCTGTCTCAATAGAGTCACAACTCAAAAGAGAGAATGACCTCGGCGCTAGCAAAAATCGAGCGCAGGAAGAAAGCGCGACGAGAGGTCGAGGAAATCCATAAGAATGAGAAGCATGTACTAATTATCCATTATTCATGTGAAAGCTTCTACGATCGAGAGACTGGGCAGACGCCACGCATTACCTCCATAGCAGCACGAAACTTCGCCAGCGGCCAAACGGAATCATTCTCGATTCACAAGATAGCAGAGCTTGCCGTATGTCCGCCAGAAAAAATTGAATCAAGGTACGATGAACTTGAAAAGAAGATGCTGGGCGAATTCTTTGACTTTCTAGAGTCTCATGCATCATATGATTGGGTTCACTGGAATATGCGGGATATCAACTACGGTTTCGCGGCTCTTGAGCATAGGTTCAAAGTGCTTAGGGGAAAACCAAAGACAAGACTAGACGAAAGCAAGAAGCACGATCTTTCCCGAATAATCGTCGCTCTTTACGGTCCAAGCTACATATCCCATCCGCGTATGAAGAAGCTGATGGAGAAAAATGGCATCAAAGCGCTTGATTTCCTTGACGGCGCGGGAGAAGCGGCCGCTTTTGAAAACAAGGAATTTGTCAGGCTACATCAATCAACACTTAGAAAGGTGGACATCATATCTAATATTTTAGGGAGAGTTATTGACGGCACACTGAAGACTGACGCGAATTGGCGTGATCAATATGGCATACACCCCATCGCACTCATTGAAATAGTCGTAAAGCATCCTCTAGTTTCTCTTGCCGGATTAATGCTTGCTATTGCGGGCTTTGCAGTGCCGTTTCTGCAATCAGCAAAAGATAATGGTTCACCATCTAATCCTTCGACCAAGAATTCTCAACCTGCTGGTAAAGACCCTGGACTTCACAGGCCTCTGAGATGAGGCCAGCTAACACCGCCATTCACCTGAGCCGCCTCCGTAAGGTTCTTTTCTTAGCTGATCACACCTTGCGGCCAGGTGATGGCGAGCGTTAGCCGAATTACATTGATGCGAAGGTCCCATAGGAGCATGATATTGATATTTGGCACCATAGTAACGACGAGCGCAGACAACAGCGTAGCTTGGGGTTTATTGTTTCTCGCCCCGTCAGCGGCAATTTGTGTTGGTGGGATATTGAGGCTGTATTTGTGGAACTCGAGGCGGGGGTCAGCGAGAGAGCTGGCGTTCGGGTCCCCATCGTGCTATCCGTTGAGGTCAGTCAGGGCCTTTGCCAACCCACATCCATTCACTGATACCGAAAAGGGAACTGTTGCTTCAAAGCCCTCCCAGCGGCCAGCAAGTAGTACCCGTCAAGGGTAGTCAGCCCTCTGCACGAACTGATTGTAGAAGTGATCCTTGAGCTTCCAGGCCCGGTCTATCTGCTCCAAGGCGCTGTGCACGGCATCCTCATTGTCGATCAGACCCACCAGGTGCCCTGCCAGCTCCTGAGCATGGGTGAGGCCGCCAAGCAGCTCCACCTCGCCGATATCGGCCTGGCGCCGGTCGTGCATCATGTGGTAGTAGAAAAATTCAGACCGCGCACCACCGCCGGCGGCCCCCTGGTTGAGTCGTTCCGACAGCCGCGGCCACAGGCTCTCATATTCCACTGCCACCAGCACTTCGGCCCAGAAGCGCAGGAAGCACACCAGGGACAGGTCGCTTTGGGTCAGGTGCAGACAGGTCTGTAGCTGCTCCATGCTCTGGCGGCGCACCAAGGCGGTGGTGACAGATTCCTCACTCAACAGAATCTGCTCGCGGCTGGCCCCGAGGTGCAGGAGGTCGCGAAACAGCAGTTCGCGGTGCGACGCCAGGGGCACACCTCGGGTGTTGCGGGGATATTCCTCATGCAGAATCGATCGCACCGTGGCCCTGATGGCTTCAGAGTGCAACCCATCAATCACGAACTCATAGATGTTGACGATCGACAACGACAGAAACCGCCGCTGAATCAGCACCGCCAGCAGCTCTTCCCAGCCCAGGGCCGGCAGCCGCTGGAACAATGGATGGCCCCTCAGGCGCTGAATCAGCTGGCGTTCGTGGGCATTGAGTCGTTCCAGCATGGTCATGGGTCGGTGAACAGGATCCTGAGGCTGCTGCGCCAGTTCCGGTCGGGATCGGGCAGAATTGGGCGGGCCACGGACCACATCAGTTCGAAGTCGTTGAGGAGGGTGCCGGTGACAAGGGGGTCACTGGCCTGCAGGTCGAGTTCAAGCTGAAAGGTGTGGATCGCCAAGGCCCCATGCAGGAACGGGGCCGCCAGCAGGGTGGGGCCGGCTCGGTACAGGGCCAGTGACGGGAGGGTGTCGTAGAGCCGGACCTGCAGGCGGTCGGCGTGTGGGTTGTTGCGGATCGTCGCCTCCAGCGTTTCCAGATTGGCGATCACACTGGCCTGGATGCCGAAGTCCTCGGCCAGCGGTTCAGCGGCGTAGCGATTCAGTACCGCTTCCCTCAGGCTCGCCGCCAGCGAGTAGGGCCAGGCCAGCAGGATCCGCACCGACACTCCCGCCAGCAGGCAGCGGCTCAGCGGCGCGCGGTACTGGTCCAGGTTGGGGGCGAAGGTCTGCAGGATCGCCACCTGGCGATCGTTACAGTCAACGGCGCTGATCAGTTGCTCGAGAGCTGCCGCGAAGCGGTCGTTGGGGAACCCGGGGTGGATGTTCTGCAGACCCAGATGCCCGAAGCCCTGACCCCGTTGCTGGTACTGCTGCTGCAGGTAGCGATGCAGCTGGGGCAGTTTGTAGCCACGGCCGGTGATGTTGAACTTGCGATAAATGGTGCGCAGTCGCTGGGTGAAGGCTTCGTCTTCGATCGGGCTGTGGCTTTTCTGGTAGGTCTCCAGAAGCTCTTGCTTGCTCTGGACGGGGTGCTCCCTCAGGCAGAGAATCACGTCGAGCTCATGGGCGGTTAGTGCATGCTCGTGACGTTCGCTGATGGACTGCAGAAAGGCTGTCCAAGTCATGGCTCTCGACGGCGGTTACAGCTGGGACAACTGAACACATGCCACTCTATCGCATGGGTTCTTCAATAAGCACCGCTTCCAGTTACTTCCACTTCCCTCGATCTGGCCAAGATTGACAGGCTGATGGGGGTACCCAGACTGTACGTAGGTCCCTAGCTAGGGCCATCGGCGCCGTTGATGGCGAGCAGAGACGGGAGATCGAGATCGTGGCGGCATTAGCCTTAGCCTTATGGATCTATGCCGCTCTGGATTAGAAGTGTGATGGACCTGAGTGCTGACGCCTGGGAAAAAAAGTACCGTGAAGGACAGGATCGATGGGACATAGGTTGCCCAGCCCCTCCCCTGATCAACCTCTTGGCGTCGGAGCAAGCTCCGAAGGCAGGACGACTAGCAGTTTTGGGCTGTGGTAGTGGTCAGGATGCCATGCTTTTTGCTTCAGCTGGCTTTGAGGTCGTGGGGTTTGATTTTGCACCGACTGCAGTTGAACGGGCTCAAGCCACGGCAAATGCCCGAAATCTAAACGTTCAGTTTTTACAGCGCAATATTTTTGATTTGGGAGCTGAGCTCCCAGGTTGTTTTGATTCGATCTTAGAGCATACTTGTTTTTGCGCCATCGATCCCATCTTGCGGAGCCAATATGTGGAGATGGCCACAAAGATTCTCCGCCCAGGTGGACAACTTATTGCTTTATTCTCCGCACACAATCAGCCAGGTGGACCGCCGTTTGGCATTAAGCCTCAAGCGATCCTAGATCTCTTTATGCCTCATTTTGAAGTCATCATGTTTCAGGCGGCAACAGATTCGATTGCCTACCGTCAAGGGAAGGAGCATCTAGCCATTTTCCAGGCTCGAACAAGCTAGCAACCACAGCCACAGCCGCCCTGTGCAGCTTCTTGGTCTTCTGCTGTAAAGGCTTGCCTCAAATCATCTAGAACTCCACCCGATAGCTTCGGATAGCCGAAAAGCGCGAACCTCTGCATGACATCAAAAGTATCATGAGTTCGTCGAATCTCATCCAGGATTCGACGGCCCCAACGCGTGCGCAAACCCGGTGCAACGACGCAGCATAGGGTCACGATGCCAATCCAGCGAACTGGGACCGTAAAGGCTTGCAGATCAGAGATAGCCCAGCTGGCAATCACTAACAGGGGCACTAACAGGGGAAATAAGTGCCAGAAACTTTCTACGATGAAAGCTGCCCATCCCGTCAGCAACAGTTTCTCGTGCTCCAGTGATTGTTTCAATGACTTCGTTTCATCGTGATTGATGTTCCGTAGCTCCTTTAGGGCTGGCGTTCGCTCGACCTGCCGCATCACCTGTTGCTCAATTTCATGCGCTCCCGGAGGCAAGATCTTTGCTATTGAAAGCGTACGGTTCCGCAGATTCAGACGCAAATATCCCTCATGCAGAAGTTTTGCAATCGAAGACTCCACTGCCCGTGCATGTCCAGCGGCTAGATAAGCAGTCTCGTACAGATCAAGTTGAGGCTTATGCGGCTGATGGCTGGGTCTTAGGATAATATGGCGCGCTAGCAGCCCAAGGATGGCAGGTCCGCCATAAGAAACCAGAAACGAATGAGCCGGCACAACATCCTTCATCTGATCAGTGGTAAAACCATGGGCCATATGAGCGCCGTCAATGAGTATCAGGCAGGCAATGACGGCGCTGATGCTTAATGGCAGGCAGAACTTCTTGCGGAGAAAATGAAGCAAGAGAAAGGGAAATCGCTTGGGAACAATCCAGTTGTCGCTTAAGTTCACTCGTTGCATTTTAAGCTCTGCCCCAAACCGCACATCTGGAGGGGACCAGATTTCAATGGGTGGAGATCCAAAGAAATGGCGATAACTTGTGATCGTTTTTGTGTAGAGATCATGGAACTCGGCTCGCTCTGGCCGGCCGCCGCGTGCAGGATGATGATGGAGCGGCTTCCCCAACACCTTTGGGCAAAACTCATCCCAGTAAGATTGAGTGAGGAGGACATGGGCATGCCAGACCTGGTCGACTTGATCAGACGGCACCACTTGATGATCGGCAACGACCGCGAGAAACGCAAACTTTTTATACTCTGTGATAGCTCTTGCAGAATAGTCCTGCGTCCAGCCATGACTTTTCATGAGATGGTGAATAAAGCCAAACTCATGAGTATTATCATTCAATTGATAGGCTTCAAGCCGCTGATAAAGGGCCGACTGCACCGCATCGAGCATGGCACTGAGATTTTCAGGAGGGGCTCAATCATCTTCAATGGCTTCTGGTTGCGAGTCAATGGTGGGCAAATGGAATCAGGTGGAATCAAATGCAAGGCGGATAGCAGTGGCTCATGACGACTGAAGACGCCCCCGGTAGATTCGGCCCTCGCACCCAGTTGTCTGCGGTGACGGCGCCTCTGGTGGAGGTCTGTAAGTTCATGAGGATGAGGACATTTGTTTCTACATGCCTGCACGGAATTCAAAATTAGTCTTGAACCAGGTTCCTGAGATGCAGGCGTGAACTCGGCTAACAATGCCATACACCTGAGCCGCCACCAAGACACCTCATTTAATCGCCATGGCATACTGCGGCCAGGTGATGGCAAGCGTTAGGATTCACCCATGCACAGAAGGTCACAGTGTTGAAAGATAAACTAGATCGATGGTCCGCATGGTCCAGCGTTGCGACGGCTGCGATAGCGGCAGCTGCACTCTTGGTGGCTGTTCTCCAGATATTTAATTCCAACGATGCACAACGCGAGGCCACTGCTCAGGACACGTACAAGGAGTATTTGCGTCTAGCTGTCGAGAATCCAGATATCGCTGATGGACTAACGGAGCTTCCCACCGACCCAGCTAAGCGGGCTAAATACTCTTGGTTTGTCTCTTATTTCTTGCATTCAGCCGAGCATGCATTTTCAGTCGCTCCAACTGATGAGTGGCGTGCTGCCATCTCATCTCAAGTATGCCTTCATAAGGTGTTTCTATCAAGCGAAGAGTGCCAGAATACCTTGAAGCTACACTATGACAAGACGTTTCGCGATCTCGTCGGTCGAGCACTGACTAAGTGCACTTAGCCACAGCCAACCGAAGTTTTGGCTAATATCAAGATATAGTAGATAGGAACGGAGGAATATGATACCCTCAAGATCCCAACCTGCTTCCGATCTTGAGCGTAGACCTTTGTCATGATCCGCACATGAGCACAAGTATTCAACAAACAAAATTCGAGAAGGCGAGCCACTTCGTGAATCTGCTTGTCGCACACGCTACTGGAAATCCGGCTGATTCCAGTGAATATGAGGCACTTCGCCAAGAACTTCTAGCTGATTCGGAAGTTGCATCGCTGATGCCTGCCTTTGTGCGTACGAATAGAAATCTCAGCTCGTTCTGGATCTTTATCAAGGGCAAATTCAGAACCTATGCTGAGCGACGAACATATCTGTCTCTAGAGTTTACGCCTCTGCTTGATCTTTTGGAGTTCGGCACTGCTTCCATGGAAAATAGCAGCTCTTCAATTATCATGGGAAATTATGCGATGGCCGTAGCGCGGAACAAGCGCAATGTTTTCATCGTGCATGGCCGTGACAACGAATCCAAGCAAGAAGTTGCCCGCTTTATTGAGTCAATCGGCCTTAAAGCAATCATTCTTCATGAGCAGGCGAGCACAGGCATGACAATCATCGAGAAAATCGAAAAGTTTTCAAGCGACGCCGACTTCGCGCTTGTCTTGTACACACCATGCGACTTAGGCCGAGGTGTGTACGAAACCAAGGTTCCAGCTAGAAGCAGAGCTCGACAAAACGTTGTTTTTGAACATGGTTATCTAATGGCAAAATTGGGTCGCGAGAACGTCTGTGCCTTGGTGAAAGGAGAGATAGAAACGCCCAACGACATAAGTGGAGTCGTCTATGTTGGCTTTGATGTGCAAGGTTCTTGGAAGACTGAGGTGGCCAAAGAACTGAAGGCGTGCGGCTATGAAATCAAGTCTTGGATCTAGGATAATCATTCGTTGTTACAGGCCTAACACCGCCATGCACCAGAGCCGCCTCCGTTCACTATCTTTTTACTTCCCAGGCTCCCTGCGGCCTGGTGATAGCGAGCGTTATGCGGTGCAATAGAGATGGCGTGAGAGCACTGCTTGGGAGCAGAGATGCAAGCCTGAAAGATGGCAGGGATGAAGGTGCTCCATAGTCTTCGCGTATGCCCCTTCAGGCCCCTATCAGTGCGCCCGATGCGCAATGGGGTTCCGCCTGCCCCGAGATCAGGCGGATACCAGAAAAGAGTTGACGCGTGTAGCGCGACACGCTACGCTGTTGGCATGGCAGCGCCTCACGTCCCATGGCAGCAACGCAAGCACAGTGTTCTCATCCAGGCTCCTTCGTCAGGGCGAGCATCATTCCAGCGGGCATGACCGTGAAAGAAGCGGCTAAGCGGCTTGGAATCGGGCGTCCAGCACTTTCGAATTTCCTCAATGGCAAGGCCGCGCTGTCCACGGAAATGGCAGTCCGGCTGGAAAAGGCATTCGGCGCAGACCGAAAGCGGCTGCTCGAGATGCAAGCCGCCTTTGACCGCAAGGAGCAAGAGTCCGGCGAAAGAAATGTCGCTGTCCGCGCCTTCGTCCCGAGCTTCCTGACAATCAAGGCCAGCCAGATCGAGCAGTGGGCTAGCAGCCAGATCGACGCCCGCTCGCGCTTACCGGTCCTACTCCGAAAGCTGGTGCATACGACCGGCAACGACCTTCGCCAAGTCGACTTCCCCGGTTATGACAATGCTCAGCGTAAAGGTTCAGATGGATATGTCGAGGCCGCCGCCGCCACCCCCTGGGTTCCAGAGGGCAAGTCATATTGGGCGTTCGGGACCGACCAAAGGCCGGGTATCAAGGCTGAAAGCGACTATAAGGAGCGGCTGCGTTCAATAGATCCTTCAGAGCGGGTAACAAGTACCTTCGTCTTCGTCACCCCACGCAACTGGTCGGGAAAGACAGCATGGGAGAAGAACAAGAACGCGTCGGGCGCCTGGAAAGCCGTCAGAGCCTTCGATGCGAGCGACCTGGAGCAGTGGCTTGAGCAGTCAGTCCCGGCACAGATCTGGCTCGCCGAACAGCTCGCCTTGCCAGTTAGCGGATTTAAGACGCTGGAGGAGGCTTGGCGCCGCTGGGCGAGCGCAAGCGAGCCCTCTCTGGCACCCGAAATCTTCGCGTCCTCGATTGAGGCATACGGTGATGACTTCAAGGCATGGCTTGGTAAGCCAAGCGAGCGGCATTTTGTCGTGGCCGCCGATTCGAAGGACGAGGCGATTGCCTTCATTGCCTGTCTATTCGATAACGACGATCTTCGCCAGTTTAAGGACCGCGCAGCTGTCTTCACGTCTCCGGAGACGCTGAGGATGCTCGTTTCATCGTCGGTCCCGTTCATCCCGATTGTTCATTCCGAAGACACCGAGCGGGAACTTGTGGGCGCCCAGCGTCGTCTTCATTGCATCGTCTTTCGTCCGCGCAACGCGGTCGATACCGAAGCTGACATTGCACTCGACCTGCTCGGCTACGAGGCCTTTCGTACAGCACTGACTGCAATGGGAATCGATGAAGGGGAGTTCGACCAGTTCTCCACAAAGACGGGGCGGTCGCCGGCGATCCTGCGTCGCCTCCTGTCAACGAATTCTGCAATTAGTACGCCAGCCTGGGCCCGCGGCGATGACACGGCGAGAACTCTCGTACCTATGGCACTGATCGGCACCTGGCATGCCGAAACGGAAGCAGATCGGGAGATCCTCTCCTTCGTCGCCGAACGGAAATATGAGACTATAGAGGTAGATGTTGCGCGCCTGCTCGGCTACGACGATAGCCCAGTCTGGTCGGTCGGTCGCTACCGGGGCGTCGCCTCGAAGAGAGATGCATTATTTGCGATTGCGCAGACCATCACGCAGCCTGATCTCGAAAGGTTCTTCGACGCCGCCGAGTATGTCCTGTCTGAGTCCGATCCGGCCCTCGAATTGCCCGAGAAGGACAGGTTGGCCGCCGTTCTTTACGGCAAGAAGCGCGATCATTCGGGGGCGCTGCGCGAAGGCATCTGCGAAACCCTCGTCATCCTCTCGGTACATGGAAACGACCTGTTCCAACAGCGGCTCGGCATCGATGTTGAAAATTGGGTCGGGGTCCTCATCCGCAAGCTTATGACCCCACTGACCCTAGAAAGTTTGCTTTCACAGGACCGCGATCTCCCGCGGTACGCAGAGGCTGCACCAGAGGAATTCCTTCGAATCATAGAAGAAGACTTGCAGCTCATCAATCCGGTCGTCTTTGAACTTCTCAAGCCAGTCGAAAGCGGATCCTTCTGGGTCTCTCCATCGCGAACGGGGCTTCTCTGGGCGTTGGAATGTCTTGCTTGGAAAGCCAAGAACTTGCCGCGTGTCACTCGGATCCTTGCTCAGCTTTCGCGACCGAAAATTGATGACAACTTGTTGAATAAGCCTACCAACACTTTGGGTTCGATCTTCCGGTCATGGATCCCTCAGACCGCGGCGACGGTTAAGCAGAGGATCAAGGCGCTTGAATTGCTCGAACGGGGTTTTCCAGATGTGGCCTGGCAGATCGCCCTCGAACAGATCAAGCCCGGTTCCCGGATCGGCACCTACAACTACCGGCCGCGCTGGCGCAGCGATGCCTCTGGTGCAGGAAGGGGCGTGACACGGAAGGAGATGAATGAATTCTCGATGAAGGCGCTCGACATGCTGATCGCGTGGCCGGCTCATGATGTAATGACGCTTGGCGATTTGGTCGAGTCTCTGCAGGTTATTCCTGAGGAAGACCAGACCAAAGTCTGGGACTTAATCAACCAGTGGGCGGCCACTGCCGACGAAGCTAGAAAGGCCGAGTTGCGCGAACGCATCCGCCGTTACTCCTTCACTCGGAGCGGTCGCAAGCGTGAGCTCGCGGCAAAGAGCCGCGACCGCGCGCGCGAAGCCTATGTGACCCTTCAGCCGCTTGATCCGGTGATCCGACACGCCTGGCTGTTCGCCAATCAATGGGTTCAGGAATCGACCGACGAGATTGACGACGAGGATTTTGACTATCGCAAGCGCTATGAGCGGATAGACCGCCTGCGTCGCGAGGCAATGCACGAGATCTGGAGTAATCGCGGGTTTGATGGTGTCCGCGAATGTCTGATCTGCAGCACCTCCGCGAGTACGGTTGGGAGCTATGCTGCGTCCTGTATTCCTGGCGAACAACAGCGAATCATATTCATCCAGAGCTGCCTGTACTTGGACGGCGTCGACAGGAACAAGAGTGAATCGTGTGTGCACGGCTTCTTATCCTCTGTCGGAGTCGAGGAGCGCACGTCGGTCCTTCGCGGTGCGGCTGTGGGATTATCCGTAAGCGAGCAGATCCGTCTGTTCGCCTGTGCACCGTTCCAGCAGTCCACGTGGCGGTTGCTCGATGAGAACAAGGAGGATGTACGCCACGGTTACTGGAAGATCGTGATCCCGACCTGGGGCCCGCACATGCCCGCCGAGCTCACCGAGATGATTGACCGTCTTCTTGAAGCAATGCGGCCCCGCGCAGCATTCCACGCCGTCCACATAGATTTCACGGATATCGAGACTTCGCGCCTCAAGCGGTTGCTGCGCGATGTTGCCACGGTCAATGCTGAACCCACCGGCCACTTCAGACTCGAATCTTACGACATTTCGAAAGCACTGGACTCGCTTCAGGGTCGTGCAGGGGTGACCCGCGATGACATGGCCCAGCTCGAATTCCTGTTCATCGAATCGCTCGATCGCAGCGAGCACGGCATTCCTAACCTTGAAAGCCAGATCGCGGAATCGCCTGCGATCTTTGTCCAAGCAGTCGCGCTGGCTTTCAAGCGGAGCGATGCCGGCGAAGACCCGCCGGAATGGCGGATCGAGGATCCGGAACAAAAGGTCGCTATTGCAAGAGCGGCACACGCCCTTCTCGATCAGATGAAGAAGATTCCTGGAACGAATCAGACTGGGGAGATCGACGCCTCAGAGTTGAGATCATGGACTAAAAGCGTTCGAAGCCTGTGCAGGAAACATGCACGTGCTGATATCGGTGATCAATGCCTTGGGCAACTGTTTGCCAGGGCACACGGAAACGACAATAGTGAGTGGCCATGCGAGGCAGTCTGCCAAGTCATGGAAGAAGAGGCCGCACCGGAAATTGCCAGGGGATTTGAGATAGGGGTGCATAATTCACGTGGCATTGTATGCAGAGGAGAAGGAGGGGATCAGGAACGTGAGCTTGTGATCAAGTATCAGGCCTTAGCGGAGACGCTGCGATTTATCTTCCCGTACGTAGCAAGTCTGTTTGACTCTATTGCTTCTAGTTATTCGCAAGAGGCCTGCTGGTGGGACTCGCAATCAGCAATCGAAAAAAGGCTGCGTCGCTAGTCTATGGGGCCTAGGGCTTATTCAGGCCCGCATAACAAACCCCTCGAGTGGACAGGCCGCCACCTTCACCTTACTTGCGCTCTGCACTCCTTGCCTGCCACTCAAGAGCAGCGTCCGGCGCCAACTTTGTGGGGGTAAGATTCTACGAGATTAGCAGCCAGTTAGTTGAGACATCTTCAAGCTTATCAGTGCGGCTCAGGCATGCTGGCGTTATTTCACCATCATCAGGATTAGAAAGAGTCTCTGCGGTTACTTTGCAAAAGCGTCCTCGTAGAGCTCCGAGCATATCCTTGCTGCCTTTGGTGGCTTCACTCTTTTGGTGGGTGCACGTCCTAGTCTGAATTGGGCAAGCCTGAACAATTCCCACAAATGTTCAATTGAATATCTCTTGTTAAGCTCTACCAGTGATTTCACTGCAATTTGCCAGCGCTGGTTGTCGCTGAGATTGGGAGACCTTCTTATTCTTATGAAGTGGTTGCCTGTAGAGTATCTATCTAAAGATCCGTAGCGAACGCCATCTAGATCTGCTTCGCAGATCTTACCATCTACACCTAGGTAGACTGCGGCATGATGCCAGATATAATCACGTTCATGGTATCCAAGCTTTTTCTGAAAGCGCTCGATAAGTCGATGAGTCCAATTTCCGTTGAGATTTCTTACCAAGACAAGATCGCCGGGCTTAAGCAAGTCGATGTCTGGATAAAAGCCAAACTCTCGAACTTCAGCTGGCAACGTCCGCGGAACCCAGCGCCGGCAAGAATTAGGGTCTATATTGCGAGGATCTAAATATAGCATTGATTTTTATTGAGCACGATTAACGTCTATCAAGAAACTCCTCAAAGTCTGGGCCCACGGCAATACGTTGGATTTCGTTTCCAACCCTAGAAAAGCGAATAACGGTGCCGCGTGAAAGCCTCAGCTCTCTTGCAGATTCGCCGCGGTAGTTGGGGATGCTGCGGCTAAACGAGACGATATATCTTTTGCGCGTAGGCCCAGTTTCATCTACATAAGCGTAACCATCATCCAGAACCCTGCTGATAACTCCTTCGTGTTGCAGCGATGAAAGTTCAGGCCTAGGGAGACCTTGGCGTGGAGAAGGCATTTGCTCACTCCGGTTAATTTCTCTATGTTAGCGCAGTTTGTCGTCAGCGCCCGCTATGAGGCGTCGCATGTCGAACAAGCCCCTCGAGTGGACTGGCCACCACATGATCTCTGCTCCGCCACCCCAGGCTCCCTGCCTGCCACTCAAGGCCAGCGTTGTGCATCGTTAAAGCAATCCCAACCACTCCATAATTCTTTTCCAAGGCAGCTCCCTCCCCAGCGTCATCGCCTTGCCCCACCTGCCCTGGTCAATGTGTTTCGCCGGTCAGCCTTGCCCCTGGCGTAAGCCAGCTGGCATTCTGTGATGGCTGAACTACTCGCCCCGTTGACCTACGCCGCCGACAGCCCGCTGCGCGAAGCCGGCCTGCAGGACAGCCAGGAGGACGATCTGCAGGATGAATTCCTGGGTGCCCTTGCCGCCCTTGGCGGTTCCGCTGGCAACGTTCGGCTGCGCGATGTCCTGGAGTGGGATGTCGCCACCTACGACGCCGTCAAAGCCGAGCTGCTCAGCCGTGGGCTGATCGTGCCCGGCCGAGGCCGCGGTGGCTCCGTCGCCCTCGCCGGGGGTGAGGGCACCACGGCTTCAGTGTCCGCGAATGCTGAGCGCTCCGCCAGGCGCCCGCGGACTGCACGGGGCTCCAGCAGCTCCACAGCCAGCAGCTTCGAAACGGCCTTCCGCGCCATCGACGACTGCCTGCGCAAGGAGGCAGGCTGCGGCACCGAGCTTGACTACACCGAGCAGACCTCCTGGCTGCTGTTCCTCAAATACCTCGACGGCCTGGAGGACGACCGCGCCGCCATGGCCCTGCTGGAAGGTCGCACTGCTTCCCCGATCCTGGAGGAGTCCTATCGCTGGAACAGCTGGGCCGCACCGAAGGATGGCCATGGTCAGCTGGCGAAGGATGCCCGGATCGGGGATGACCTGCTGAAGTTTGTCAATAACGATCTGTTCCCTTACCTGTCGGGGTTCAAGGATCGAGCAAGCGGATCAAACACGATCGAGTACAAGATCGGTGAAATCTTCGGCGAGATTCGCAACAAGATCTCCAACGGCTACAACTTGCGCGAAATCATCGAGGAGATCGATGGCATGCGCTTCCGCTCCCAGGCTGAGAAGCACGAGCTCTCGATGCTCTATGAGGAAAAGATCAAGCGCATGGGCAATGCCGGCCGCAACGGCGGTGAGTACTACACGCCCCGGCCCCTGATTCGCGCCATCGTGCAGGTGGTAAACCCCCAGATTGGTGAAACGGTCTACGACCCGGCCGTGGGCTCCGCCGGCTTCCTCTGCGAAGCCTTCGAATTCATGCGCAAGGGAGGATCCACGGGAGCAGAGCTCACTACCGCTGATCTCGAAACGCTGCAAACCCGCACCTTCACCGGCAAGGAGAAGAAGAGCCTCGCCTATGTGATCGCGATCATGAACATGATCCTGCACGGGATTGAGGCGCCGAAGATCATCCGCGCCAACACGCTCAGCGAAAACCTCAGCGATGTGCAGGAGCGCGACCGCTTCGATGTGATCCTCGCCAACCCGCCCTTCGGCGGCAGCGAACGCAAGGAGGTGCAGCAGAACTTCGAGATCC
>Ga0114979_10001043_pt1 | contig 18468 bp, 17 predicted proteins | sample S_140625_EF_Meta_FD_87315 | JGI IMG/M metagenome (GOLD analysis project Ga0114979, IMG submission 87315) | Freshwater microbial communities from Lake Simoncouche, Canada to study carbon cycling - S_140625_EF_MetaG | ecosystem: Environmental > Aquatic > Freshwater > Lake | place: Lake...
GCTCCCCTACGTGCTTTTCGGCCCATGGGTAGGGTGGCTTGCCGATAGGTTTTCCACTCGAGCAATCATTCCCATCGTCGCAATCGCGCAAGGTGCACTCACACTCGTGTTTATCCTTGACCTCCCGTTCTTATCCATCGTCGGTCTCGTGTTCGCCTACACGGTGATTGCAGCGATCGAAGCACCGACATGGCAAGCCCTCGTTCCTGGATTGGCGAAATCAGAGGATCTCACGCGCGTCTACGGAGTTTCCATCGGATACAACTCGGTCGCCCAAGTCGCCGCGCCGGTCGGTGCTGGAATCCTTGTGGGCACGACCGGCTACGTCTGGCCATTTGTCATCGACGCCCTCTCCTTTGTCCTCTTGGCAATCGCACCATTCCTCTTGCGCGTCAACCGGCGCGGTCATAAGGTCACGCCCGAACACCGTGAATCGACACTCGTCGGTTACCGCCACCTGTGGAGTGATCCGCTCCTTCGTCCTGTTACCGTCCTGCTGTGCGCTTTCATTTTGGCTCTCGGTGCGATCAACACGGGCGAGGTATTCCTCGTGATGGATGTGCTCGGAGCAAACGAGACCACCTACGGGCTGATCGGCGCGGTGTGGGCGGTCGGAAATCTTGTGGGGTCGGTCATGCTCGGAATTCGCGCCATCCGCATCGACCACCAACCGCGTTGGCTCGTGTTCTCGCTATGGACAATCGGTACAGGAGTTCTGGCAATTTCACTGTCGCCGTCATTGTGGTTCGTTGCTATTGCGAACGGGGTGACGGGTGTGGGAAGCGCCTATCTGCACACGACGGCAACGGCGATCCTCATGAAACAGACCCCGGAAAAGATTCGCGGTCGCGTCAACGCCGCCTTTGCGGGGTTCATGAACTTTGGAAACATTATCGCCACCGCACTCGCGGGAATCGCAATCGCTGCGTTAGGCGTTAGGGAAGTCATGATTGCGTGCGGAATTCTCTCGCTCGCTGCGCTGTTGGTCTGGGGCGGCGCCGTATATCGCGCGCGAATGGACGAAACCGGGACCGCCCATGCTTGATTTCACCGATAAGGATTTCCTCGTCGACCCCTACCCCGCCCTCGCCGAGGCCAGAACCGTCGGTAAACCCTTCTGGCACGAACCGACCGGGATGTTTCTCGCCGCGCGTCACGCCGACGCCAACGCGGTTCTGCGCAACAAGTCGCTTGGAAGGATATTTACGCCGAAGACTCCCGAGGCCGAATGGCACGACTTTAACTACCTGCATTCGGATTCGATTCTCGATTCCGAACCGCCCAAGCACACACGATTGAAGTCGCTCGTGAGCAAAGCATTCAACCCGCGCACAATTACCGCACTGACGCCCGACATCGAACGGATGACTCGGTCCTTGCTCGACGACTGCGCGGACAAACGTGAACAGAACGGCACATTCGATGTTCTTGCGGATTTTGCCGAACCTCTGCCAGTCAAGGTCATCGCCCACATGCTCGGGTTCCCCGAGGCCGATGAGCACCTCTTGCGGCCGTGGTCGCAGTCCATCGTCAAGATGTATGAGGTCAACCCCAGCGAGGTTCACAAGACCGAGGCCCGAACAGCGGCCACAGAATTCGCCGAATACGTGCATGGATTGATGGAACTTCGGAAAGTCCGTCCCGGAACCGACCTCATCAGCACGTTGGCAGCTGCCGAAAAGGACGGCGAGCGCCTCAGCGTCGAAGAGCTCATCGCGACCTGTGTGTTGCTTCTCAATGCCGGCCATGAAGCCAGCGTCAACGGGTTCGGAAACGGCATCGTCGCCGCACTTCGGCGACCCGCCGTGATGCAGCCGCTGCGCGACGACCCCCGCACGGTGTCCCGCACCGCCATCGAGGAATTCCTGCGATTCGATTCGCCGTTGCAACTTTTTGAACGCACCGCCACAAGCGACACCGAGATCAACGGGGTCGCCATCCGACAAGGGCAAAAGATTGCTGCGCTGCTGGGCGCAGCCAACCGCGACCTCGATGTCTTCGATGACGCCGATTCCATGGACTTGACCCGTGAAACGAACCAGCACATCGCGTTCGGAGCGGGAATTCATTTCTGTATCGGTGCTCCGCTCGCCCGACTGGAAATGAACATCTCGTTGCCGGCACTCATCGAGCGCTTCCCCGCCCTCGAACTCGTAGGCGAATCGACCCGACGCCCCACTTTTGTGCTTCGAGGATACGACATGATTCCCGTAACCTAGGGCCTCGACCCAGCGCTATGGGGTCTTCACGAAACTCATTCCCGCGAAGTCGAACGGGTAGGCGTTCCACCCCCAGTCATAACCCGAGCCGTTGATTTTGAGCTCGAACCCTATGTTCTTGTGCTTGTCGAGACCCACTACACGTATTCCGCCGCCCTCGCTCGCGTAATCGACCAAATAGCTCGTACCGTGCTGGTAGATGCTCGAACAGATTGGGCTCCACAACGCCGGCGAATGGTCGAATCGCCACACTTCCTTTGCCGTGTGATTTCTTAGGTTCAGCGAGAACTGCTGTGGAAACGATGTTGATCGGCTATTGCCTGACGGTGAGTGGGCGCCACTGGCCAATCCATTGTTGAACAACATCAAATTGCCGGCCGACGTAAACGAAACGGCGTGTTCTCCGATTGGAGGATCGGTTCCTTCCGGATAGTCCAGCGCAAAGGCGCGGAGCGACGGGTAGGTGTACCACGCCTTGTCGGGGTCGCCCAGAATCCACTTGATTTTGTCGTCGTCGTACCCAATGCCGATTACAAAGTCTTCACGTCCCGACAGAACGATTTGGTTTTTCTGCTTCCAGTACGTCGCCGCATTGTTGTGGAACCAGTCGTCTCCTTGCCGCACGAACGCGCTGGGGTCGTCGCCGCCCTTGATCATCGCCTTTCGCACGATGTCCGCGACGTCCCAGGTTTCCAGAACCTCACCGTTCGCGTCGACTTCGATGACATCCGATTCGACGTCAGGCGATTTGTTGAATTCCAGTAACATCCCGCTTCGACCAGGGTCGATGTTGTGGTGAAACGTCGCGTAATCGTCGGCCGAATAATTCCCTACAGAATGGGAATCACCGAACGGCGTGATTTCGTAAAGGTCGCTTCCGTTTCCTACATAAAAATTGTTTTGGAAAAACGTCGAACCCTGTTGGGCGCCACCGATGGTACCAGCCCACCGAATGTTCCCGTCAATGTCCATCACGATGGGGTGCGCGTCGCACGCCCAGGCCTTGAGCATGAAGAACGAATAGTCCAGTTTCACCGACGTTGACGGGCTCACCACCTTGGTAGCCCCCGCCAGCGTGTCTCGGCACGAACTCGACCACTTGGACGACGTCAACTCGTGGCTCAGCGTTGTCGCGCGACCTCTCGCAGATCTCAACGAAATCGTGACCGTGTTGTCGTAGTCATCGTAAAGTCCGAACAGAGGAATTGTGACCGTAGTGGAGTCGCTGAAATAGCCGTTAAGGCTCAAATAATGCCTCGTGAAAACCGCAGTCACGGGCTCAGAAAAGGTTCCCGGTTTTGGCTCGATGCGAAACGAGAAAGTGGTGGTGGATTGAGGGACACCCGAGACCGTGATGTCCCCGATGAAGGGTTTGGAACCCTCCGCCGCAGATTCGACAACGGGCCGAGCGGGCGCGGCCCGCGCCGTACCGAGACCAACGGCACCGTCCGAAATTCCAGCGAGGGTCAATCCTGCGACAAGCACGGCGGCAATTCGGGACGATTTTTTACGCATTCTCGGAGGCTACACCCGAGCGAACAATAAACTGGGGCACGTGCCGCTTCCCAAGATAATCCTCTACTACGCGTTTGCGCCGATTGGCGACCCACAGGCGGTTGTCTTGTGGCAACGGGCATTGTGTGCACAGCACGGGCTCAAGGGTCGAATCATCGTGTCGAAGCACGGAATTAATGGAACTGTCGGTGGCCCGATGAGCGACGTCAAGAAATACGTGCGGTCAACTAAGCAGTACCCCGGATTTGGGAAGATGGACGTGAAGTGGTCAGAAGGAACGGGTGATGATTTCCCGCGGCTGAGCGTCAAAGCCCGTCCAGAGCTCGTCGCGTTCGCGTCACCCGAAGAAATCGTCGTCGGTGAAACCGGTGTCCTCAACGGTGGACAACACCTCAGCCCTCGACAGGTGAACGACCTCGTTGCCGAGCGCGGCGACGACGTCGTGTTCTTCGACGGCCGAAACACATTTGAGGCTCGTCTTGGCCGATTCAAGAACGCCGTCGTGCCTGACGTTCGAACAACTCATGATTTCATTGCCGAACTAGACAGCGGAAAATATGACCACCTCAAGAGCAAACCAATCGTGACCTACTGCACGGGCGGCGTCCGATGCGAAATCCTCAGCGCGGCGATGCTCAATCGCGGTTTCGCTGAGGTCTATCAAATCGAGGGCGGAATAGTGCGATACGGCGAGGCCTACCGCGACAAGGGTCTCTGGGAGGGTTCGCTGTATGTGTTCGACGAGCGCATGACCGTCAACTTCAGCAAAGACGCGGCTGTTCTCGGCGACTGTGATGTGTGTGGCGGTGCGACCGCACAGGTCGAGAATTGCTCCAACAACGACTGTCGTCACCGCGTGCTCATATGCGATTCGTGTATCGCCGATACCGTGAACCTCGAATGCGACGGGCGTCACGCCGACCAACGAGTGTCCGGCGAGGTCGGCTAGGCCGTATAGGCCGACATCAGGAAGTCGGACAGTGTGTCGCGTTCATCGCTCGTGATGAATGCCGAATCGACGGCGTTCAGCTGCCACTGCAACACATCGTCAAGGTCGTACCCGAACGTTTCGGCAAGGTTGGCGATTTCACGGGACAAGCTCGTGCCACTCATCAGACGATTGTCGGTATTGACGGTCACGGCAAACCCGAGTTGATAGAGCATCTCGAACGGGTGATTGTCGATTGTCGACCCGAAACGGCTAAACGCATTCGTGTGGACGTTCGAGGTCGGGCAGATTTCAAGCGCGATTCGACGGTCGCGAACCCACTCGGCGAGCGGGCCGAGTGTGACGTGGGTCGCCGCTCCGTCGACCTCGATGGACAGGTCGTCCGTGATTCGAACCCCATGCCCCAAACGCAATGCGCGCCCATCAATCAGTGCACCTTCGATGCTGAGAAGACCGTCGGCCTCCCCCGCGTGCACCGTGCGGGGAACCCAGGCCGCGTCCAGTTTCGCGAATGCCGAAGCGAGTCTCGACACCGGAAATCCAGCCTCGGGACCTGCGATGTCGAATCCAACGACACCGCGACCGCGATACTCGATTGCGAGGTCGGCAACCTCGTCGGCGCGGTCATTCTGACGCATCGCGCACAACAATTGTCCGATGCGGGCCACTCGACCGTCCACACGACTTTCTGCGACGGCCGCGTCGATTCCGCGCTGGACCGCTTCGATCGCGTCACGCATGTCAAGCCCTTGTTCGAGGTGAAGTTCCGGCGCCCATCGAACCTCGCCGTAGATGACTCCGTCCGCGATGAGATCCTCGACAAACTCGTGCGCGATTCGTTCGAGATTCGCTGCCGTTTGCATGACCGACAACGTCACCGAGAACGTGGCGAGATAATCGACGAGATTCCCCGAGTCGGCACTGGACCGGACCCACTCGCTCAACTCGTTTGGTGTCGAGCGGGGAATTTCGATGCCTCCGACGGTCGCCAGTTCGACGATGGTCGATGGACGAAGCCCGCCATCAAGGTGATCGTGCAACGAGATCTTGGGAAGCGATTCGACGGTGACGTCCAACCCAGGGAACACGTGGGTGGTTCTGTCACCCGGTGTCACCTGGGAAAGTCCGATGCGGCTCATCCGGTGATGACCTCGGCGATGAGTGGGCCGTGGTCAACGACGGAATCGCCAATTTCCCAAGCGCTCTCTAAGGCCTCGAGCGCCCGATCGAAACGCGCGGAATCGTTCGCGGACAGGGTAAAGACAACGTCCCCTTTTTTCACCGACGCACCGGGCTTGACGGCGAGGTCAATCCCCGCCGCGTGAATGACGGGATCTTCCTTGCGAGCCCGTCCCGCACCAAGACGCCAGGCGGCGATTCCGAATGGAAGAGCATCCATATGCGACACTACGCCGTCGCGATCGGCGGTCACGACATGAGTTTCCGAGGCGGCGGGCAGCGCGGCGTCGGGGTCCCCACCCTGGGCGCTGACCATCGCACGCCATGAATCCATCGCCTTGCCGTTGGCGAGATTGGCACGAACATCGACCCCGGTCATACCTGCAAGGTCGAGCATGTGCTCGGCAAGAGTAGCTGTGATTTCTATCACGTCGGAAGGGCCACCGCCAGCCAGCACCTCGACCGATTCCCGCACCTCATTCGCGTTTCCGATCGCGAGACCGAGAGGGATGTTCATGTTGGTCAGGACCGCCCTGGTCGCGACACCAGCATCATTCCCGATGCGCACAAGGACGTTGGCGAGTTCCTTCGCCCGCGCAAATTCGCTCATGAACGCGCCGTTACCGAACTTCACATCGAGAACCAGCGACGAGGTTCCCTCGGCGAGTTTTTTGCTCATGATGCTGGACGCAATCAGCGGAATCGCTTCGACGGTCCCCGTGATGTCCCGCAGGGCGTACAACTTGCGGTCGGCGGGAGCGAGCCCTGAACCGGCGGCGCACACAACGGCACCGACAGTTTCCAGTTGCGCCAGCATCTCGGCATTCGTGAGATTCGCACGCCACCCGGGAATGCTCTCAAACTTGTCTAGTGTTCCGCCCGTGTGACCGAGTCCGCGACCAGACAGTTGCGGCACTGCAAGTCCGAAACTTGCAACCAACGGTGCGAGCGGAAGCGTGATTTTGTCGCCGACCCCGCCCGTCGAGTGCTTGTCTGTCGTGATTTTCGACAACCCAGAGAAATCGAGACGTTCACCCGAATTCACCATTGCGGCCGTGAGGTCGTTGATTTCGGTGGACACCATTCCACGCAGAAAAATCGCCATCGTCATGGCTGACATTTGTTCATCGGCGACGTATCCCCGCGTGTAGGCATCGATGAGCCACCCGATTTGCGCGGCCGTCAATTCGCCGCCGTCGCGCTTTATCTTTATGAGATCAACCGCATCATACGGCTCGATGGTGGTCATTCGCATCCTTCACAGGTTGTTCCCGAAGCGGGGTCGATCAGGGAATAAGCGTCGAGTTCTCGCGGGCCGAAGGCGTCAGGCAAGACCTGATCAATCGTTCGCATTCCCGAAACGGTTTCGAGAACCATTCCCGGGGCGGAGTGCTCGAACAACAACTGACGGCAACGACCGCACGGCATGAGAACCTCACCGTGACCGTCGACACACGTGAACGCCACGAGTTTGCCGCCGCCCGACATGGTCAATGCACTCACGAGTGCACACTCGGCGCAGAGGCCAACCCCGTAGCTCGCATTTTCGACGTTACAGCCACTAACGATTCGCCCATCGTCGACAAGTGCCGCCGCGCCGACGGGGAAGTTGGAATACGGCGCATAAGCCTTTGCCATCGCGTCGTTTGCCGCGGTGCGAAGTGCGTCCCAGTTGATTTCTGACACCGTTATCCCTTGATATATGGTTGGCCGTCCGCGGCGGGCGCGCGAACACGACCCACAAATCCGACAACAGCGATGAGTGTCACGACATACGGGACAATCGTGATGAAGTCGGTCGGGATACCAGGACTGACCTGATTCGCCCAAATACGCAAAACGATAGAGAATCCGAACAACAGCGCGGCAGCAGCCGCCGAGAGCGGGTGCCATCGACCGAGGATAACAACAGCCAGCGCGATAAAGCCCTGTCCGCCGGACATATTCCGACCAAACGCGCCAACGGCGCCAATCGTCAGTGCAGCCCCGCCGAGCCCTGCGACCAAACCACCAATCGTCACCCACCAAAAACGCGTGCGTGCCACGTTGATTCCGACGGTGTCGGCCGCGAGTGGGTGCTCGCCGACCGCACGTGCCCGAAGTCCTAAGCGGGTCTTGAACAAGATGAACCACAAGGTCGGGATGATCAGGTAGGCGAGATAGGTCGTGATTCGGGCCTCGAATAGTGCAGGCCCAATTATGGGTATTGCCGATAATCCCGGGATAGGGATGATGGGGAATGTACCAGGGAAGTTCGAGTTTTGTCCGTCGCTGGACAGCCATTGGGCATACAAGAAATTAGTGATTCCAAGAACGAGAACATTGAGAACCACACCGACGATGATCTGATCGACCAGGTATTGAATCGCAAACACCGCGAGGACCATCGACAGTAACGCGGCACCGATCATCGCGACGGCGAGCCCGAGATACAGGTTGTCGGTGAGCGAGCCAACAACAGCGGCGAGGAACGCACCCGTGAGAAGTTGCCCTTCAATCGCGATGTTGACGACGCCGACACGTTCAGACATGATTCCGCCCATCGCCCCAAGGGCGAGGGGAACGGCGAGAACGACGGCGTTACCAAGAATGAACGCGAAGGGAAGAGTGTTTCCGGCAGCCAACCACGCCAATAGTGCGACCACCGCGAGCAACCCGAAAATCAGTATGAGCCAAACTGGAGTCATCCGTTTACGTTGCGCGAGCACGAACGAGACAACGGCGATTGCCACGAGTGTTGTGCCGAAAACAAGGCCGACGACGTTCGACGCCACCAAAAAGTCGGGCAGATGAATCAGGTCGTCTTGTTTGGACCACTGGAACGCGACGACGTCGGTTTTGCCGACGAAACCGAACGCCACCAGAACGAACACGGCGAACGCGGCCATCAGGTACGGGGTCTTCTTGGAGACCGATACGTCTACTTGTGAAAACAATCCCGGAGTCACGACGGTGCTCATTGTGCATCACCTTTCGTGGTCAGTTTGTGCCACCAGTCCGCGATCACCGTGGTCTTTTGCGGCGGGGGCAGTCGGAATATCGCCCGCACAAGGGGCGGTGCCGCGATGAACAAAACAATGAATCCCTGAACCACTCCGGTGATCTCGGGCGAAAGCCCGATGACCTGCATCTGAGGCGCTCCGGCCTTGAACGCGCCGAACAGAAGGCCCGCGAGTAGCACTCCGGGTGCAGTGGATGACCCCAGAAGCGCAACCGTGATGGCGTCGAATCCGATGCTGCCATCGAGGTCGGGAGTGAGTCCGGCTTGAACCCCGAGTGCTTGATTTGCGGCGGCCAGACCGACAAAAGCACCCGAAACAGCCATTGCCAAGACAAAAGTTCGCTCGACATTGACTCCCGCCGTGCGCGCGGCATCGGCATTGTGACCGACCATTCGGAAGCGGAATCCGAGAGTAGAGCGTTCCATGAGCCACCAGTAAACGAACACTCCCACAATCGCGAGAATGAATCCAGCGTGCAGCGTGAATTCAGGACCGAGGAGCAGCGGTAACTGCGCTGTAGTCGCTGGGGCATCTGATTTGGGCGTTCCCCCTCCATCCACTTCGCGAAGAAGTTCCGGGGTTCGGAAGAAGAACGTGAGAATTCCCGCTGCGATGTAGTTGAGCATGATGGTCACAATCACTTCGTGAGCACCCGTTCGAGCCTTGAGGAAACCAACAACCGCCCCGTAGGCCGCGGCGCCAAGAATGGCGACGAGAACAGCAACGACAAGGTGTACGCCCCAGGGAAGCGATACGCGCGTTGAAATCCACGTCGCCCAGAGTGCGCCAAACAGCAATTGTCCGCTCGCGCCGATGTTGAACAGCCCGACACGGAACGCGAGTGCAATCCCGAGACCCGAGGCGATGAGCGGCCCGGCGAAGCGCAGTGTCTCGGTCATCGGTCGAAACGCGGCGACAATATCGTCGGCTTTGTAGTTGTAAATCGAACCACGGAACAACGCCGAGTACCCTTCCGCAATCGCCGTCCAGGCAGCGCTGAGGGCGTCGGTTGGGCGTGAGGTCAAATATTGTGCCGCAGCGAGGAATTCTTCGCTCGAGAACACCATAAATACTGCGCCGATGACGAAACCAGCAATCACAGACAATATGGCGCGCGTTGAACCTCCGGACATGATTTCCCGAATCACGGCGACACCGCGGCGCTCAACCGGGCTTTCTGTGACGTCACTCATACTGTTGCTCCCGCCATCATGCGTCCCAGTGTCTCTCGTGAAGTCTTTGCATCAACAATTCCCACGATGCGTCCGCGGTACATGACGGCAATACGATCCGCGAGTGACGTGACTTCATCCAATTCGGTTGACACAATGACCACGGGCTTGCCGGCATCACGCGTGGCGATGATGCGCTCGTGGATAAATTCAATCGAGCCAACGTCGACCCCGCGCGTTGGTTGTGACGCAATCAACAGGTTGAGTTCGCGGCTGAGTTCTCGAGCGACCACCACCTTCTGTTGATTTCCGCCACTGAGATTCTTGGCGAGCGTGACTTGTGACGGCGTGCGCACGTCATAGTCGCCGATAAGTTGCGAGGCAATGCGCTCACGATTGGCGAAGTCAATGGTGAGACCCTTGGCGAAGGGCGGGCCGTACGAGCGATTAATCATAAAGTTTTCGGCAATCGTGAAGTCCCCGACGAGACCGTCTTTGGACCGGTCTTCAGGGATATAGCCGACACCGGCGTCGATGACCTCGCGCACGCTGGAGTGCGTGATGTCCATTTTTCCCAGGTGAATCGATCCTGCACTCGGGGTTCGCAAGCCGACGAGAGCTTCGGCGAGTTCGGTTTGACCGTTTCCTTGCACACCCGCGATTGCCAGAACCTCTCCTGCGTGAACCTCAAACGAGACGTCGTCCACGACCTTGTTGTTGCGGTCACCAATCACGGTGAGTCCCGCGACGGAAAGCCCAGTCTCGCCTCGTTTCGGCTCGTTTTTGGAAACGGACAGGTCAACCGCACGACCGACCATCATGGTCGCGAGGGTCGCAGCGGAGTCCGTGGGTTTCGCTTCTCCGACTACCGCGCCGAGGCGAATGACCGTGATACGGTCGGCGACAGCCTGCACTTCGCGCAATTTGTGAGTGATGAAAACAATTGACGTACCGGCCTTGGCGAGACCCTTCATGATCCCCATGAGTTCGTCGGTTTCCTGTGGGGTCAGCACGGCGGTGGGTTCGTCCAATACAAGAACCTTCGCGTCACGCGCGAGCGCCTTGATGATCTCGACGCGTTGTTGTGCGCCGACGGGCAGATCCTCGACCAGCGCGTCGGGGTCAATTTCAAAACCGAATCGATCGGAAATTTCGCGAACACGTTTGCGCGCAGTGTCGATGTCGAGCGTGTCGAGAATACCTGTGGGCTCATGACCGAGCACTACATTCTCTGCGACGGTAAACACGGGAATCAACATGAAGTGCTGGTGCACCATCCCGATACCGGCCGCCATGGCGTCTCCGGGTCCCTTGAACTTGTGAACGACACCATCGAGCACGATGTCGCCCTCTTCGGCGGCATAAAGTCCGTAGAGCACGTTCATGAGCGTCGATTTACCCGCTCCGTTTTCGCCCAAAAGCGCATGAATCTCGCCGGAATCGACCACGAGATTGATCTTGTCGTTGGCGACGAGCGATCCGAATCGTTTGGTGATTCCGCGGAGTTCGAGTTTCATCTTTTCATCCTTGAAGAGAATGGGACGGGGGCCGCCGAGACAGTGTCTCGACGACCCCCGACTGTAGCTTTTTAAAGCCTAACCGAGCGGGTTGATTGACCCGTCGACGATGCCGGCCTGAAGTTCTGCCAGCTTGGCTTCAACGTCAGCCTGTGCCGTTTCGCCGGTGTAGTTGGTGATTGCCGACAGTGCCGTGCCACCGTTTTCGAGTGTTCCGAGGTAAACGTCACCCGTGAAGGTGCCGCCATCAATCGCGATCGCCTTGATGATGTCGAACACTGCGAGGGTCATGCGCTTCTCTGCCGAGGTGAGTACCCATTCTGCGTACTCAGGCGAGGTGTTTGCGATGTCCTTGTCGACGCCGATCATGCGTCCGTCGATGCCGGCTTCGGTGATGGCTTCGGAAACTGCACCGAACTGGTCGCCACCAACGGGGAAGAGGACATCGGCGCCGGCTTCAATTTGGCCTGCAGCAATTGTCTTCGAGGTTCCCGAGTTGGGGGTGAAGTCACCGATGAATTGACCCTTCTCAGTTGCAGGATCCCATCCAACAACGGTGACGTCGGTCATGTTGTCTGCTCCCCACGCCATGGCTCCGTAGTAGTAACCGGTCATGAAGTCGGTGACGGCAGGAATCTGCATTCCGCCATAAGTACCAACGACCTTGGTGGTCGACTGAGCTGCCGCGAGGTAGCCGGCGAGGTACGACGACTGGTTCATGGCGTAGTTGACGGGCTTGAGGTTCGTTGCACCGTTCGACCATCCGTCAATCGTGACGAAGTTCATTTCAGGGTTTGCTTCTGCAGCAACGTTGACTGCATCGACAAGGTTGAATCCGACCGCGATGGTGAGGTCGCAGCCCTGGTCAATCATGGCCTGAAGGTTCGGTGCGAAGTCATCGGGGGTCGCCGATTCGGCGTCCGCAATCTGAACTCCGAGCTCAGCTTCTGACTTCTGGAGACCTTCATAAACAGACTGGTTGAACGACTTGTCGTTCCACGAGCCTTCATCCGAAACGGCGCAGGCGAGATAGTCGACCGTTGGTTCGGGTGCTGCGGTTTCGGTGGGTGCTGCGGCACAACCGGTCAGGATGACCGCGGCTGCGCTCGCAAGTGCGAGCCCAGTCCAGGCACGCGATGTGATGTTCTTCACAGGGTGATTCCTCTCATTGGGTGGTGTGGTCCCAGTCCAGAGGATCCCAAACTGGCACCACGAATGTACCCATCATATTGTCGCGACGGGCGAAACAATAGTTTTCCGCTGTAAAGCCGCGAAAACTTCCCCGAATCGTCGCTTATACGAATCTTTTCGACGAATTCTGGGCGTTGGCTAGAGAAGCGCGTCATCTCCCGACTGGCGAATCTGTTCAACGATGTCTTTTACACGTTGCGCGTGGGCTGCCGTCGTGACGAGAAGCGCGTCGGGTGTGTCGACCACGACGATGTCCTTGACGCCAATGAGCGAAATCAATCGCTTTGTGTGGGACACGACAACCCCGCTAGAACCCTCGTTCAGGACACGCGTGTTTTCGCCAAGTGTCGCGAGAACATTCGCGCGGCCATTCGTATGAAGTCGAGCCAGCGACGCGAAGTCACCGACGTCATCCCACTGAAAGTCCCCGGGAATGACGGCGAGACGGCCGTGTTCCGCTGCGGGTTCGGCGATGGAGTAGTCAATGGCGACCTTGGGGATTGCCGGCCACACGCGCTCGAGAACGGCTGCACGTTCGGGGGTGTCCCACGCGTCGGCAATCTCGTCAATGGGGTCCGCCACATCCGGTCGGTTCATGCGGAGTTCCTCGAGGAGAACACTCGCCTTCGCAATGAACATTCCTGCGTTCCACAAGTGAGTGTCACCCTCGACATATTCGGTCGCTTTGTCCACGCTGGGCTTTTCAACGAAACGCACCACTCGACGTGCGCGAGGCGCTTCTTTTACGTCCAGCGCTTCACCCGACTCGATATACCCGAACGCGGTGGACGGTGACGTCGGACGAATGCCAATCGTCACAATGAACCCAGCCGCAGCTGTCGAAATTGCTTCATTCACCGCGGCAACAAATCGACGTTGGTCATCAATCACGTGGTCCGCCGCGAAGGAGCCGATAATCGCATCAGGGTTTCGCCGAACGAGTATCGCGGCGGCGAGAACAATCGCCGCGGTCGAATCCTTCGGGGATGGCTCAAGAACTGTATTGTCGGCCGCGAGCATCGGAAGCTCGTGAACGATGGCCTCCGCATGCGATTTTCCGCACACAACAATGATGTTGTCCCCCGCGATTGGTTCGAGTCGATCCCACGTTTCGACGAGGAGGCTGTGCCCGCTTCCGGTGAGGTCGTGGAGGAACTTGGGGGCGTCGGCACGTGACAGTGGCCATAGCCGCGAACCGACTCCGCCCGCAGGAATAACTGCGTAAAAGTTAGCTTCGCGCGGTGAGCTGGTCATGACCGACAGCCTACGCGAGGGGGTTAGACTGGGACGGAATTGTTCGCGCTCCAGGAGGAATCGAGTTGTCCATCAAAACCCCCAGCAAACCGAAGACTGTGTTTCGAGGGACTCTCTATCGCGGACACGAGGGTATGTGGTCGTGGGTGCTTCACCGCATCACCGGTATCGCGATTTACTTCTTCCTGTTGGTCCACGTGCTCGACACCGCGACCGTTCGCCTCGATCCAGAACTGTACAACGCGGTCATGGCGTCCTACAAAACTCCGATCATGGGTCTCGGCGAAGCCGCACTCGTCGCCGCCATTGTGTTCCACGCGTTCAACGGTTTGCGAATCATTCTGGTTGACATGACCGCCTGGGCTTCGAGGCACCACCGTGCGTTGTTTTATGGAGTGCTCGTCTTATGGGCAGTAGTCATGATTGCCTTCCTCCCCCGCCACCTCATGCACGTCTTCGGAGGGTAATCGTGAAATTTTTCCGTTTTGATCGCCTCGCGTGGGTCTTCATGCGCGTCTCTGGTGTCATTCTCATTGGGCTGATTTTCACCCACCTCACCGTCAATCTCATGCAAGACGGCGGCGTCAAGGCGATTGACTTTGCCTTCGTTGCCGGAAAACTCGCGAACCCGTTCTGGCAGTGGTTCGACGTCACCCTGTTGTGGCTGGCGCTCATCCACGGAAGCAACGGGATGAGGGTCGTGATTGACGACTACGTGTACCGCACTGGAGTTAAGCGTTTTTTGCTGGTGTCCCTTGTCATCTCGACCACCACCTTGATTGTTCTCGGATCGCTCGTGATTTTCACGCTTGATCCCTGCCCCGTGGGTTCTCCCGCGGATTTGCTTCCCTCGTTCTGCGCCGCCGGCTGACCTATACATAAGGAGTAAACCGTGACTACGGTTCATCATCACGAGTACGACGTTGTTATCGTTGGAGCCGGCGGTGCGGGGATGCGCGCCGCCATCGAGTCAGCACCCCACGCCAAGACTGCCGTCATCACCAAGCTGTATCCGACGCGTTCGCACACCGGAGCTGCGCAAGGTGGAATGGCCGCGGCTCTCGCGAACGTCGAAGAAGATTCGTGGGAGTGGCACACCTTCGACACCGTCAAGGGTGGGGACTACCTCGTCGACCAAGACGCAGCCGAGATCCTCGCCCGAGAAGCAATCGACGCCATCATCGACCTCGAGAACATGGGCCTTCCGTTCAACCGAACTCCCGACGGAAAGATCGACCAGCGACGTTTTGGTGGCCATACTCGTGACCACGGAAAAGCGCCGGTTCGCCGTGCCTGCTACGCCGCAGACCGAACCGGCCACATGATTTTGCAGACGCTGTTCCAAAACTGCACCAAACTCGGCGTCGAGTTCTACAACGAATTTTATGTTCTTGACCTCGTCCTCACGGAAGAAAAGGGTAAGACTCGCACGAGCGGAGTGGTCGCCTACGAACTCTCGACCGGTGACATTCACGTTTTCAATGCAACCTCCGTCATCTTTGCGACGGGCGGCTTCGGAAAAATGTTCAAAACCACCTCGAACGCCCACACCTTGACCGGTGACGGCGTGGGGATCGTGTGGCGTAAAGGCATCCCGCTCGAGGACATGGAGTTCTTCCAGTTCCACCCGACCGGACTTGCTGGTCTGGGCATTCTCTTGACCGAAGGGGCACGAGGCGAAGGGGCGATCCTTCGCAATGCGAGCGGCGAACGCTTCATGGAAAGGTATGCGCCGACCATCAAAGATCTTGCTCCACGAGACATCATTTCCCGTTGCATGGTGCAAGAAGTGGCCGAAGGGCGCGGGGCCGGACCCAACAAGGATTACGTACTTCTCGACTGCACCCACCTCGGTGCCGAGGTCCTCGAAACCAAACTGCCGGACATCACCGAGTTCGCTCGGACCTACCTGGGTGTTGACCCGGTAACCGAACCAGTACCCGTTATGCCGACAGCGCACTACGCAATGGGTGGAATTCCAACCACCACCGATGCCGAAGTTTTGTTGGACAACACCACCGTAATCCCCGGACTCTATGCCGCAGGCGAGTGTGCCTGCGTCTCGGTTCACGGTTCGAATCGCTTGGGCACGAACTCGCTCCTCGACATCAATGTCTTTGGAAAGCGCGCCGGTCGTAACGCGGCCGCCTACGCCAACAAGTCAAAGCGTCCGGCGCTTCCCAAGGGCACCGAAACGTTCGTCGTCGAGCTAGTCGAAAAGATGCGCACCGCGGACGGTTCGGAAAATGTTGCGGCGATTCGCAAGGAACTTCAACTCGAAATGGACCGCAATGCTCAGGTATTCCGTACCGAGGAGTCGCTCTCTCACGCTCAAACGGTAATTGAGGCGCTTCGCAAACGATATGAAAAGGTTGGCATCCACGACCGAGGCCAACGATTCAACACCGATTTGCTCGAAGCCATTGAACTCGGGTTCCTGCTTGATCTCGCCGAGGTCGTCGTCGTGTCAGCCCGCAACCGAAAGGAAAGCCGTGGCGGTCACATGCGCGACGATTTCCCTGACCGCGATGACAAGAAGTACATGAAGCACACGATGGCCTACAAAAAGGGCGAGAAAATCGCACTCGATTGGAAACCCGTCGTCATCACGAACTACCCACCCATGGAGAGGAAGTACTAATGCCCGAACTTGGCGTGGTGCAATCGTTCACCGTTACCTTCATCGTTCGTCGCTTCAACCCGGAGACCGACCAGGAACCGTATTGGCAGGATTTCGACGTCGACATGTATTCGACCGACAGAGTGCTCGACGGCCTCCACAAGATCAAGTGGGAACAGGACGGCTCGCTTTCCTTCCGTCGTTCGTGCGCTCATGGAATTTGTGGCTCGGATGCAATGCGCATCAACGGTCGCAACCGGCTCGCGTGCAAGACCCTCATCAAGGACCTCGACATTACGAAGCCCGTTTATGTCGAGGCCATCAAGGGATTACCGCTCGAAAAAGACCTAATTGTTGACATGGAGCCGTTCTTCGCCGCGTATCGCGAGGTCCAGCCGTTCCTGCAGTCGACGTCAAAGCCCGATAAAGAGAACATCCAGTCGCCCGAGCAGCGCGCCCGTTTTGATGACACCACCAAATGCATCCTGTGTGCAGCCTGCACGACGTCCTGCCCCGTCTTTTGGACGGACGGTCAGTACTTTGGTCCGGCCGCAATTGTCGCCGCTCATCGCTTCATTTTCGATTCGCGTGACGAAGCCGCTCAGGTCCGCCTCGACATTCTGAACTCAAAGGAAGGCGTGTGGCGTTGCCGCACCACCTTCAACTGCACCGAGGCCTGCCCCCGTGGCATCGAAATCACCAAGGCAATCTCAGAGGTCAAGCAAGCGACAATAAGCGGCGTCCGTCGCTAGGTTGTGTGACCGACAGTGCTGAGGTTGCCCGTCACCACCCCCAGCCTTGTCGTTATTGATTCTGAGTCGACGACGAAAGACGAGATTATTCGCGAACTCGCCGAGCGGCTGGTTGCCGAAGGCCGCGTGACCGATGTTGACTCCTTTGTCGCTGAAGTACTCCGTCGCGAAGAACTATTGGCGACCGGAATTCCGGGCGGAATCGGAATTCCGCACGCGCGAAGTGGCAGCGTCACGACCCCGTCAGTTGCCGTTGCCACCAGCAAAATTGGAATTACTTTCGGTGCGCTTGATGGTCCAGCCCACCTCATCTTCCTGATCGCCGCGCCAACCGACAGTGACGACAGCCACCTCCACATTCTTGCTGCGATTGCTCGTCAGGTCACTCGAGAGGATTTCCGCAATGCGCTTCACACCGCAGCCGAACCTGGGGTGATTGCAGAAATCATGTCGAAAGAGGTCCAGTAGTGAAAATCATCTGTGTCACCTCGTGTTTTACGGGAATTGCACACACGTACATTGCCGCCGAAGCGTTCGAGCGAGCGAGCGTCGTGCTCGGCCACGAGATTATCGTCGAGACACAGGGTCCCGCTGGGTCACTCCCGGTTGCCCAGGACATCATCGATTCGGCCGACGGGGTCATTTTTGCGGTTGATCTCGACGTCACGGGGCGAGATCGTTTCGTGGGCAAGCCGTACCTTCACGTCGATGTCGCCGCCGCCATTAACGGAGCCAAAGGACTAATCGAGCAACTGCTCGGTCAAATCCGTGACGGCACAGCCGCAACCGTCGAAGTCGCACAGCTAGTGGAGACCATCCCCGCAACCTCGGACAACGCTCGAAATAAGGGGTTCTTCGCGAAACTCTTCGGCGGGGGACGGTGACCCCTCTCGAGGTCACCGAGTGCGAACATAGGATTGAGTCATGGTTACGCGCATCGCATCCGTCAACGTCAACGGCATCCGCGCCGCCTATCGAAAGGGCATGGGCGAATGGCTCGCCGCCCGTAAACCTGACATTGTTGCCGTGCAAGAAGTCCGAGCAGAACGGGTCGACATCGATGCCCTGCTGGATTCGAACTGGCACGTCGTTAACGAC
>Ga0114979_10001044_pt1 | contig 18461 bp, 4 predicted proteins | sample S_140625_EF_Meta_FD_87315 | JGI IMG/M metagenome (GOLD analysis project Ga0114979, IMG submission 87315) | Freshwater microbial communities from Lake Simoncouche, Canada to study carbon cycling - S_140625_EF_MetaG | ecosystem: Environmental > Aquatic > Freshwater > Lake | place: Lake...
AAACAAACTGATGGATTTCATATTCCAGGAAGGATGATGAGTGCTAATGATTATCAACCTCTTATTCCTACAACCAATCCAGATTTTATAGGTGAACCAACTACTACACAAGGAGGTATAGGATATAGTCCATATTGGAAAATATATAATACAGCATCTGTAACTGGAACTGCTTTAGGAGATCCAATTGGAAATGCCACACCATATCAGTATGGTGAATTTGCTTATTGGGAATCAACAGAACTATACCCATGTAATGTTGATTTATGGGGCACTCTTGCTAACACTCCTATTAGACATCATAAATTTCCTGATGTTTTAGTTAGTCCTATATTTGAAACTCCTACATTAGTATATAGTGGAGGTCAACTTGCACCAGTGATACAAACTGGTGATGCTGTCTATCCTATTGGTGTTAGAATAAACACTCAACAGATAAGTCAATTAATTGCTTCATCAAATTTAACAGCAGATCAAAAGGCAGATATTGCTGCATATAAGATTGTAAGAGGAGATAGAAGTACAAATAAGTCTATTGTTGCTAAAGGTATATTAAGAAACGTTGGTCAATATACAAGAGAGAGAACTAATTTCTTCTATCCCAACTATCCATACAATGATCTTAAACAAGATCCATTTCTTCTTACAAATAATAACGCATACACTGAACAGTGTCAAACTTATACAATAAGTCCTGCTGTTGATGGTACATTAACATATACAGATTGTAATACAAATCAACAAGGAACACAAACATTTCTTGCTTCAGCTGGTTCCTTTGAAATATGTTCTTTAGGGAAACCAGCTTTTGTACTTCCTGCTACAGGAATTATATCATTAGCTAATTATAGTACATACCGTCTTAATACAGCATTTCTTAAAGGAAATAGATATTCTTGGGTGAGTCCTGTAGATGGACTACATACAGAATGGGTTGACGCTAATTCAACTCCACAAGTAAACTCAATAACTGTTCCTATAAACATAACAAATAATGTTGGATCAGGAGTTGATTTTGTTTCTAAAACTACAGGAACTCTTGTTTGCAATACAGATGGTGGAAACCTAAGTGGATTCAATGATGGTTCTAAATATAGAATGGTATTTAATTCACCAGAGACTTCTTTTGGACAACCATTTTTAGGTGGTGTTCTTAAATTAGAAAGTGCTATTTTTGGTGCAGGAAGTGCTCATTTTGTAAAAGTTCAAAAGAATGCATTTTATAAATTACTTACTGAAGAAGCTCAACGAGATGCTTTAACTTCTAGTCAAGATTTAGCAAACATTACTAATCCATTTAATGCATCAGCAATGTTCACTGCATATCAAGCCTATCTCACTATTTATATAAATGGAATAACAAGAAAAAACTATGCTTATTCTTTTAACTCAATAGCTAGTTATGACTATTCTGCAAGTATTGCTAATAACATTGGTGTTAAACAAAGAGAGCTTGATCTTTCTCAATATCTTATTCCAGGTGTACAGAATGTAGGGGACACTTACAATATTAACAACTTTGAAAGAGAGTCTTCTGTTTATTTGAAAACAGCTCTTGAAAGATTTACAACTCCATACACTGCTCTTCCTTTTCCTAGTGATACACCAACACTTGCACCTGGAGGAACTAGTATTATTTCTGATTATTCAAGATTTACTATTTCTGAAAAAGCTAGCTGTTTAACTCCTGAAAAAGAACAAGACATTAAAGTTGTTTCTTATTATGGATCTTTAAAAAATACATTTGTTAACCAATGGGGACAGATATATTCTTATAATACAATTGATACAGGATTTCAAAGAAGTTTAAGTTCACTTACTAAATATCCTACTGCTGTAATATTTGGTGGTGATACATTCATTAGTAGATTTGCATTTAAAACAAAGCTTCCTTTCTTTATAGATAATAGAGTGGGAGCTCCTGATGATTCAGATGTATTTTATGATGAGATAGGTAATGTTGCCTATCCAAAATATTGGCATTCTGCTAGATCTGTATTAAGCGATTTTATCGCAACAAGTAATAATCCATCTGGTACTGTTGATTTTAAAAACATCATCTCATACAAAGCTCATAATTTTGATTGTCCTAACACTCAAGAACCTGCACTTAATAATCCTGGTAGAACATTTTATGATGGAAAGTTTTATTTATTTGCATATGGTATTCCTTCATTCTATTGTGAGTCTTCTATTAATGTAGATCTTAGACAAGCATTTAATAATAAAGAGGGAGATTTCTTTCCTCATGTAAGTACAGGTATTCCAGATAACTGGTTTCAACAAAGTGTTGTACCTATTGCTTTTGATAATACATATTATTATAATGTAACATTTTCTAAACAAAATAAAGAGAATTTCTTTTCTCATCTTCCTCCAGATTGGAAGGCACAATTATGTTTTACAAACTATCCATTTAGAGCAATCTATTCTGATACGCAAGAAGTGAATGCTGATAACAGAGTTAATAACTGGTTATCATATTCTCCAGTGGCAATGTTTGATTTTCCACAGAACTATGGAAAACTAACATCACTAGATGGTATTCAAAATAAAGCTATTCTTGCTAGATTTGAAAATAAGAGTCTTTTGTATAATACAATGCTCACTGTTCAAACTAGTAATCCTCAAGCTGCCTATCTTGGTAATGATAGTTTATTTAGATCAGCTCCTCCAATTGATTTTGCTGAAACTGATCTTGGATATGTAGGAAGTCAAAACAAAATGTTATTAAAGATTCCTCAAGGACAAATAACAATAGATGCCAAAAGAGGACAAGTTTTTTTAATATCAGGTAATCAAGCACAAGATCTTTCTGCATTTGGATCTGGACTTAATAGATTCTTTACAGATCATTTAGCATTTGAGATTCTTAGATATTTTCCTGATAGAGAAGAGATTATAAACAATGAAAGAATAGTTACTAAGGGAGTGGATACAGATAACCATTTCAATGGTTGTGGTTTACATGGAGTGTATGATTCTAAATATGATAGAGTTATAATATCAAAACTTGATTATATTCCATTAAATGATAAAATTAAATATAACAGTGTTAGTAGAGACTTTTACATTATTGAAAATCCTACAACAGCACCACTTATAAAAATTGTAAATCTCACTGATTCTGAATACTTCTGTAATAAATCTTGGACACTTTCGTTCAATATGAATACACAGAGCTGGATTTCTTTTCATAGTTATATTCCTAATTTTTATATAGCTGAGAATAATTTCTTCTATTCTGGACTTAATGAAGGATGTGATCTTGAAGCAATTGCTATTAATGAAGTGCCTATCACTAGTACCACAACCACCACTCGTACACCGTTCCCTCCAGAACCTACAACCACAACCACTAGTACAACACTTAGTTGTAATCTAGCAGGAACTGTAACAGAGATAGATTGTAGCTTATCTGGAAATGCATTACAAATAGATTGTGGTTTAGCAGGAACTGCGGTAGATGAAACTCCAACTACAACAACCACAACTAGCACATCTACAAGCACAACTACTAGTACATCTACAAGTACAACCACTAGTACAACAACTATAGCACCACCAACAACTACAACAACTACAACAACTGTATCACCAACTACAACAACAACCACCACTACTATAACACCAACAACAACTACCACAACTACTACTGTACCACCAACAACTACAACCACAACAACACCATCACCAACAACAACTACTACTACTACTATAACACCAACAACAACTACTACTAGTTCTAGTACATCCACTAGCACAAGTACTTCTACTTCTACTAGTACAACAACTACTACAACAACTCTTGCAGCAACTTATGCTATGATAGATGTTTATGATGATGCTTGTAATAATACTTTTAGTCCTATTATAGTTAGTGTAGGTAATGTAGCAGTTCCTGGTTTGTATTATAGATTTGATGTAAATCAAATTTATTTGGTAACAGGTTTTACATCCACACCATCACCAAGTACCTTTACTTTTACAACAGGATATGGTAGCTGTAATCTTGTACCACCTGCTTAATAAAATATATAAGAATGGCAAAAACAATAATAGTAAAATTAACAAAAGCTGGAAACAGAACTGGTCCTTTCACTATATCTGATAATCTAGGAAACATACTTGGGACTAACATTCCCAAAAGTGCTGTTATATCTGGAATCAGTTATAGTGTAGATGATCTTGTTAGTGTAATTATTATTCAATCTACAGGTAGGTGTAAGGTGACTAAAATGCTTCCTATAACAGATCTTGATGTAACACAGATAGCAGCTATAAAGTTTGAAGAAACTAATACAGCTTCTATATGGAGACATCTAACTAACACCATATTATATAATACATACTACGGTAATATAGAACCATATGTAATTGAATATCCATTTAGCTATCAATTTCATGATGAGATTTTGCAGAATGTAAAAGACTTTACTAAAGCTTATAAATACCTACCTATTCCAGATGGGGTGTTTAATGACAATGCACGTGTAGAAACAAATGATAGATGGTTTAATAAAGCTATTCTTTATAATGGTCAACAATGTTCTGGATTATTAGAACTTGTACCAAAACCAGCACACAATTTAAAAGATTATTTAAAATACCCAATGTATAATGAAGAAAGCAAAACCATCACTTACACTAAGAGTGATAGTTTCTATCAATACAATACATTTTGGTCATTAATAAAAAGTTCACAAATCCCTATGTTTAATGTAAGCTGTGAATCTTTATCTATAGACAAAGTATTAAATCAATCTAATATGGACTATGGTAAACGTTCTTTTAAAAAATCTCCTCTTAGATCTAAGTTTCTTCTTGTTAGACACATATTAGATAATAGTAGTGATACACATCTTACTTCTGGATTTATTATTACACCTGCTCAAATATCTTATAAGTAATGAAAAATTGGTTAGACAAATATGATGATGGTGGCACAATGCAAGAGCATCAAGAAAACTATAATGATTATAGTGTATCTGCTCCAGAAGGAATGCAAGGTGATGGATATAGTAATGTTGGTAGAGATTATTCTCCAGCATGGGGTGGACAATTTCAAATGGGAGGAAGTCTTCCAGGTGCTGTAGGATTTACATACGCACGTACACAGGGATCTGCTCCTGCTAATGGTAAGTATACAAAAAAGACAAAAGCTTCTGCACAAAAAGGAAAGAGTTTATTTAAAGCTCCTGATGTTCCATTATATGCACAAGGGAGAGAATCAACAGCAATTGAACAACCAGCTATTCCGCTTTCTGATGTAGATATAAGTAGAAATAAGTTTCGTAACGAAGCTCTTAGAGCTAAGAGTAAATCTCCTAATATTACTTTATCAGACTGGTTAACTCCAGGCAAACTAATTGCTAAACAAGAACTATCTGATCTTGGAGAAAACTTAGATCCATTTCAGTATGGCAGTAAAGAAGGAAGTCCTATTGAAAGAATATTTCGTTCAGGAATTCTTGGTAGTAAAGAAAAAGGAAGAAAAGATTTAGAAGCAGCAGCTAAAAATAAACCTTCTGATATTGATCCTTCTTATATAGATGAAGGAAAAACTAGAGCTGATCTTTTACAATTATATGCTAGAAGACCTCAACAATATAATACACTAGAACCAGCTGATTATATTCCTACATCAGGACATCAAAGAGGAGATGAATATGTTAAATCAAAGTTTGTAGAAAATGCTTTAATGAGTTCTATTTTAAATCAATCAGATACAACTCAACCCATACCAAGTCTTCGTACTAAAGAAGACATACAAAGGTATATAGAAACTCATGGAGAAACAGCATTAGATACAAAACCAGGTGCAAAGACTAGAGGTATAGCTACAAAAGTTCCAGCATTAGGAACTGCAACATTAAGTGCAGGAGAAGAGAATGGAAGACCCTATCTTAGTTATTATGATCTTTGGGATCTTAATCCATATGTAGGTGCATATTCTGACACTCCTGAAGGAAAACAAAAAGACTGGCATAATCAACTAAGAAAAGAAGGAGTTGATATAGCTACTAAATTTGCTGGAGCAAAGCCACCAAAAGTTTATGGTAGAATTTACTTTGATCCTGAAACAGGAAGACCTATTCAAAAAGAAGATGGTGGAGAAATACCACATGCACAGAATGGACAAGAGATGTCTTATTATCAACATGGTCTTGATTTCAAAACAAAAGGAATGGAACAAGGTGGTAAAACATGTCCAAAAGGATTTGTTAATATTGATGGTAAATGTATTGAAACTGATTCTGACAAATATAAGGATATGCTTGACAAGGGTCAAGTTGGTACAATGAAAGATGATGTATATTATAGTAGTAAATCTGAACTTCAACCAGTTACAATTTTTAGTACTAAAGATAAAGGCACTCAAGAATTTTATGATAAATTTAAAAACAAGAGTCCTGAAAATTATAATGCATTAATTAAATTAGGACAAGAGTATGGATTTCCTAAAGTTTCATTAAAAGATGCAAAAAAGAATTTAGATATTACGGATGTTAATTTATATGATAGGTCTGATAAAGGAGAATATAGATCCAACTATGATTTTTTTAATGATAAAATATACTTAGATAAAAATAAAGATACTAGTGATTTATTAGATGAATATATAGCTGAATTATCTCATCATGTACAAGCTAAAAATAAAGGAGGTTTAAACGTAGGTTTAAGAGAATTAAACACTATAGGTAGAACTTTAAAAAATTCATTAGTAAATTTTGAATCTCCTACTAAAGCTTATGACAAAGAGTATGATTTAACTGGTAGTATAGAGAATGAAGCTCATTCAGAAATTGAACCAAAGTTAAAAGAAAAGTTTGATAAGCATCATTTAACTGAGTCAAGAATAAGTGATTATTATAAATATCCAGGAACATTCTATACGGATAAGCCTAATACAAAATATAAAGAAGGTGGTGTGGTTAAAGATGATATGGGATATTGGAATCCAGATAATTATGGTAAGGTGGTAGAGATAGATAGTCCATATATTACAATGGAAGGAGTGGATGAACCACTAATAGGAATATCAGATGAAGGAGATCAACAATATATGACTCCTGGAAAGAATTATAAATTTAAAGGAAAGAGGGTAAGAGAATATCCTGTAGCAAAGAATGGATTGAGACAAGAACAAAAAGGTTTGCAAAACCTAGATCAATTAACTAACTTTACAAATTACAATAAACCACAACCAGGTGGCTGGTTAGATAAATATTAAAACATACAACATGAAAGATAAGATTTTAAAAATTGCAGGTGTTAAAAGCGAAGCTGCATTTTATAAGAAGTTTCCAACAGAAGCATCTTTTAAGAAAGCTCATGGTAAAGAATTAAAGAAAGCACAGCTTGGTGCTTCCATAGCTCCAGAAATTGGTAGTTATATGGGAGGAGAAAGAGTTAGTAGTCCTGCCAATATAAACTATAGTCAGTTGTATGATGATGTAGATCTTTCCATAACTGGAATGAATCAAGCAAAAAGAATGCAAGCACAAAATCTTGCTGCTCAACAAGAGATAGCAGCAAAGACTGGTAAAGGTGGTGGAGGAGGTTTGCAAGATTTAATTAAAGGTATTGGTAGTGCTGCTGGTGCAATGGGTAAAAATGGTAAGAGAGTTAAAAGAGCACAACTTGGTTTAAATGATCCTATTGGTGGAAGCATGCCTAATCCTAATCCAAATCCTTATGCATTTGGAAGTCCTTCAATTAGTGGACAAACATCAGCTCCTGAAAATCCTTATGGTCAATTACCAGCATATAGTCAATCTCAAACAGGTACATTTGATCAACAAGCAGCAGCTTCTCAAGGGGCAGTAAATCCTAAAAATCCTTTTGCTAGTATTGCAAAAGGCATACCTGTAGTTGGAAAATTAGTTGGTGCATTCCAAGCAAATGCAGCAGAAAAGAAAGCTATGAAAATGGCAGAACAAACTGCTAAAGTTAGTAATGTTTCTAGACAAGCTGCTGACACAAGACCAGAACAAACTAGACGTAGGTATGTTAGACCAGAAGATATAGCTTTTGGTACACAAGAAATGGGAAGTGCTTATGGAACAGGAACTAATTATCTTGCTAGAAATGGTAGTGTGATTGGTGGTAATCCAACAGAAATACAAAACACATATGCTCCAAATAATACATTATATGATGATCTTGGATATGAACCATTAGAAGATTCTGAACAAGTTAAACAATATAGAAGAGGTGGATTAGTTCAGGCACAGAATGGGTTTATGAATCAATTTTCTAAGTTTGCTACTTCTCCTCAAGGAGGAAATGTTCTTAATCAAGCAGGTACATTAGCAGGTGGTAACAATGCTGGTTCACAATTTGGTGATGCTATTGGTGATGCTGTTAAATTTATTCCAGGGATTGGACCAATTGCGTCTGCTGCAATTAAACCTATTGCTAATTTAGTAGGTGGACTTTTTGATAAAAAGCCTAAAAAGACAGCAGCATTTAATGCACAAACACAAGCTAATGCACAAAACATAGCATTTACATCTGGAGCTAGAGGACTTCAAGCACAAAACCAAGCATTTATGCAAATGGGTGGAGAACTATTACCACCATCTTCAAGTCTTTCTGCAATTGAACAAAATGCTGCTGATGCTTTGAAATATCCTTCTGCTTATCGTAAAGATATTAAAACAGGTTACACTATACCAAATGTAGTTACAACTTTTCCTAAACAAGGTGGTGGTTGGGATTGCCCTCCTGGTTACACTAAATATAGTGATGGAAAAGGTAGTTTTAATTGTATTCTTACTAATGAAAGACCTGATCAAAAAACAGATATTAATCGTATGGGCTTAACAAAAGTTGCAGATGATTTACAATATAGTGCAATTGAAAAACCAGGATTAGCAACAAGAGAAGATGGTGGATGGGTAAGTAATGATTGGCAGCCACAAGTGATAGCTAAGTTTGGTGATCACACTGCACAAGATTATTATAATGCTGGACATGAAGGAATGGACTCCTTACGTTCTGGTGGACATTTGACAGGTGATTATACACCTCCTAGTGAAAGAGCAATGCAAACATATGCTTTAGGAGGAGAATTAAAAACATTATGGGGAGGACATGCAGAACCAATTTCTCATAATCCTTACTTACCTGGATCAGGAGAAACTATAATGTTCAGAGGACAGTCACATGATAATGGTGGTATTGGTGTAAGCTATGGTAATAAAGGACAAGACTCATATACAGATTATGCTGAATATGGAACAGAGTCTGCTAAAGATCAAGCTGATGTAGAAGTTGAAGGTGGTGAACCAATGGTTGAATTAGAAGAAGGAGGACAAATTGATCCAATGACAGGAGAAGCTCAAAAGGCAGGAGTTGTTTATGGTAACTTAGTGTTGAATAAAAAACTTGCTGAAGATCATGGTTTTGGAAAACAAACAGGAAGAAAAATGAAAAACATTGTAAAAGATTGGTCTAAAGGAGAAGCTAAGCAAAATAAGATTATAGACAAGAGTCTTGATATAATTAATAACCTTGATGATAGTACATCTTGGGATCAATTGGAATATTCCACTGCTAAAGCAATGCAACATGGAGCTAGAAAGAAATTACAAAAGTATGCAGCTGATAAAATACAATTAGCAGCAATACAGAGTGCTTTAAATGATACAGCTGCTGAACATGGATTGGTTGCTGATGATCTTGCTAAAGGAAAAATCAAGATAGATAAGAGTAATGACAGTATGGCTAAATTTGGTGCAAGTCTTGGTCAAGCTCAGAAAGGAACAAAAGTTGCCCCAGGTGCATATCAATTTTTAGAAGATAAAGCAACACATGATAGGAGAATGAAAAAACAAGCAGCTGCTAAAGCAGCTCTTGCTGTTCCAAGTTTGGCTACCCCAAAATATATAGGAAGAGATGAAACAATAAGAAACGAAGATCCAGATGAGGTAAATTTTTATGCAACAGCTACAAAAACAAAACCAGTTGGTCTTACCCATGATGATGTTGTTAAAATGATGTCTCAACGTAGAATAAATATGCCAGAAAAACAATTAGCTTCTGAACCAAATGATGGATTGATAGATACAGGTATGATGTTATATAATGAAATATTACCATATCTAAGACCCAATTATAAAATAGATCAACCAGATTTTTCATCTGAAATGATGGCAGCTGGAATGAATCAAATAGATCCTGTACAAGCACAATCAGTAAACTCATATTTAACACAACCTATGAGTGTGTCTTTTCAAGATCAATTAAATGCTAATGAAGCTGACTTTAATGCTTTACAAAGACTAACAGGATATAATCCTGCTGCTCAAGCAGCTCTTGCAGCTCAGAAATATGCAGCCAACTCTGCTGTGTTATCTGGACAATTTAGAACTAACCAAGGTGAGTATGCTAGAGCAACTGAAAAGAATAGAGATATTATGAATCAAACTAATATAACTAATCTTGGAATCTTTGATAAACAATATGAAAGACAAGCAACAGCTAAATCTAAGACTAAGGCACAAGCTATAGAGATAGCTAAATCTATATCTGACAAGCTAGCACAAGCTAGGAAAGAACAAAGAATATCTGATCTTGCACAGCAGAGATATAACTTCAGGTTTGATGCTAATGGAAGACCTATTAACATGAATCCTTTTGCCACATTTAATACCTATGGATCAGGAAAACCATCAATGGGTGGATATGATTTAGAAGAGGGAAGAGATTTTACATATAATAGAGCTGGTAAAATTGTTGGAACTAGAGCTTTGAAAAAAGATGAAGATTCTAAAAATGGCGGTAAAATCAAATCTAGAAATGGCTCAATTGTTAAAGCAATCAAAAATTTATAATTAATTCAATTACACCAAATTAACTTAAATTATTATATCTCTTGGTAAATATAATAGTTTAAGTTAAATTTGCTAACTTAATTTACTATGGCTTCATTTACAGACGCAATATCAACCTTTAATCCTTACGTTTCCCAGCTCCCTATTATAGAGGAGATGTCCAAAGTGGGCATGGAAAGACAAGGTAAGTATGATCAAGGGATACAAAAGATCCAGGGACAGATAGATAATGTTGCTGGAATGGATGTTATAAAAGGAGAGCATAAAGCCTATTTACAAACCAAGCTCAATGAACTAGGTTCTAGTTTGAAGAAGGTGGCAGCCTCAGACTTCTCTAATTTTCAATTAGTTAATTCTGTAGGGGGTATGGCTTCTCAAATTATTAAAGATCCAACTATTGAAGGAGCTGTATATTCTACGCAAAAGTTTAGAAAAGAACAAGCAAAGCAAGAAGCTGCTCAAAAAGCAGGCAAGTCTTCTGCTGAGAATGAATGGTATTTTAATAGTCAGTTTCAAAACTGGATGAATAATAAAGATATCAATAGTAGATTTAATGGAGAATATGTACAATATACAGATGTTGAGAAAAAATTAAATGATGTTTTGGCTAAAGTTCATGAGGTTGATAGTTCTGTAGAGATTCCAACTCAAAGAGATGCTAACGGAAATACATTATATTTTAAGACTGTTGAAACAGTAGATCCTAAGACTGGTAAAAAGACTTCTCAAACAACTACATCTATAGATCCTCAAAGCGGTGGACAAACTAGAATAGATGATGTAATGCTTAAGGTTAAAACTAAAGGCAAATCTGCTGAAAAAATACTTAGTACATTCTATGATAATTTAGATGAGAATGATAAGAAACAATTAATGATCACTGGAGCTTATCATTATAGAGGAGCTACAGCAGATACATTTAAAAAAGATATTATTAATACTTATCAGGGTAACAAACAAATATTATCAGATGCTCTTGTTGATATGTCTACTGAGCTAGTATCAAATACAAAATTAACTAGTGTTCAACAAGCAGCTTTGAAAGCTAAGATAAATGATTTTAATACAAGATTGTCAAGTGGTGTTTTAGAAGAAGGTTTACAGAAAGAACTATCTGGAATTGATAATATTTCAAATATTGAAGATTACAAAGGTAAACTATATACACAAAAACATTTAACAAAGTTTGCACAAGACTCAGCCTATTTAGACAAGCAAACAGAAATCTTAAACAATCCATATTTCCAAGCAGATATGGAGAAGAAGAAACTACAGCTTTCTTATGATGAGGCAAACCAAAGACAACAAAACTTTAATAGAACATATTCACTTCAAGTTGCAAATGCAGAATTTGAACGTCTTAAATGGTCAACTGAACAACAACAGAAAGCAGCAGATAGATTATTAACTGCACCTGTTGTAACTCCTGGAAGACTTTCTACTGATGTAGATGTTCCCACTTTAGGTAAACTTAGTACAGATATACAAGCATCAACAGAAGCAATCGCTACTTTAGATTCTAAATATGCTAATCAAATTTTTCCAAATATAAAAGATGTTAAGCTTAAGAAAGAAGCAATGGATAAATTAGTTTCTGATTATGCTAAAGATCCTAAAGTTGCAACTAACCCAGCAATGACAGAATATCTGGAAAGAAGAAGAAGATTTGATATAAAGCTTGGACAACAACAAGGTCTTTATGCAGCAGCTGAAAAAGCCAGTAGTTCTTTTGACGTAGACTTAGAAAAATATTTAGCAAATAAACCTGGAATTATAAATACTAGAACAGGAAAAGAAATATTTAGTGCTAAAGATTTATATGAAGTAGATAATGCTATTGGCAGCATATATGCAAATGGATCAATTGCTCCAGCATTTACTGGAGCTACTAATGCTACTGATCAAGCCCTTCAGAATGCTAAATATAATAATATATTAAATAAGTATAAAGGAACTCCTAAAGAAAACATTGCAATTGCATATGTAAAAAAATATCAGGGAAAACCACTTACAGCTACAGAAGAAGTTATATTGAATCAAGCTAAAAGTTTGGGAAAAAGTGTATCTCCTCTTGCAAGTAAATTAATTAGTGACAAAGCAAAATTTCAAACTGATTATTTAAGTGCAAGAATGCCAGAAAGACAAACTCAAGTTGGTACCATTAGTATGGATAATAAACAAGATAATGCTAGAGTGGAACAACTTATTGGAAATAAATTATTACAAGCTACAGAATTAGGTGGAGTTAATGTTAAAGATAAAGCAGATTTTGATTCTGCAACAATTGAAAAACTTAGAAAAGATCCAAAAGCAACTTACACTATAGAGAAGAAATATGATGGATCTGCAAATTTAATTATGAATGGTGGTGGTCTTCGTCAAATTGTTCCAATGAATAGTAGTGAGTTTGCAGCATTCTTTCCTAAATATGCTGTTAGTAATCCAATCAATGAAATTAAATATGCAGTATTAGCTTCTCCATACCATACAACAAATCTTAAAGGTGGAAGTGATGCAGCCAATGCTGTTAATGCTTACATGAGTGGATACAATATTCCAGGACTTGCTAATACACCAATTGCTCCTTTAGTAAGACTTGATGTAGAGGGTAGTCCAGATAATGATGGATCAGCAGGTGATAAATTTGTAGTTAGAATGTACGTAAATAATAATGGAGATTGGAAAACAACAACGTTAAACCAAAACCGTTATGTAAGTGAAGATGGTGTTCAGGGAATTATTAATAATATAGGAACTCATACAGTTGATGATTTATTAAAACAAGTTAAGTAATGGCAATATTTGATAATGAACTTATAGACAACACATCTAGTCCAGAACCTGTACAAGGTCCTGGTCCTAAAGAATTTCTTGGTTCAATAGATACAATGAAGGTTGATACAAGTATGGGTGGGTTTGAAAACTTTGCATCTAATACACAACCACCTGGTAAAACAGGTCTTGGCATTAAAGAACTGTCAAATCTTAATATTCGTACAGATAATTCTTCTTTTAGTTCTCCTTTTCAAATGGTTACTAATAAAGAACTTTCTCAAAATAAGAGATATGATATGTATGAAAGAGATGTAAATCTGGAAAACATACAAGGATTAAATCAAGGATGGGCATCACAACTTGCCAATGGTTTTGTTAAAATGGGAGCCACTGCTGTAGGTACATTTGCACAAGGGTTTGCTACAATTCCTAATACAATATCTTCTATTAAAAATGGATCAATGGCAGCTTTATCTGGAGATCCTAATGGATATGAAGGATCAATTGATAATTGGTTAAAGAATATAGAAGATTATTTTCCTAACTATTATTCTGATAAAGAAAAAGAACATCCTTATTTAGCAGCAATTCCTTTTGCTCCAGGAAGTGCAAACTTTTGGGGAGATAAGATTGTTAAAAATCTTGGCTTTACAGTGGGTGCTATTGCATCTGCTGTTGTACAAGATCTTGCAATAGGAGCTGTAACAGAAGGTATTGGTGAGATTCCATTAGTTGGAGCACAAATAGGTAAAGCATCATTGTGGTTAAATAAATTATTTAATGGATCAGAAAAACTTGATAGAGTTTTAGATATTGCTAGAGGTCTTGGAAAAACAGAACAACAAATATTTACTATAAAAGGTCTTGCAGAAGCAGCAGCTGCTACAAAATTATCTAATGGTTTTAGATATGGAATGAATGTGTATGGTTCTGCTAGAACAGAAGCTGGTGTTGAAGCAAGAGATGGATATAGACAAGTTAGACAACAACTACTTGATCAATATAAAATAGATAATTTAGGAGCAGAGCCTACAGGAGCAGATGCTCAAGAAATTGAAGATTATGCCACTGATGCAATGAATACTAGATTTGGTTTGAATATGGCTATTCTCACTGTATCTAATGCTATTCAATTTGATAACTTATTTAAATCATTTAGTAAAGCAGGCGGTGGAATTACTGGAGGTCTAACTAAAGAGTTAGAAGGTGCTGGTAAACTTGGACTTAAAGAAGGTAGTCTTGATGTATTTGAAAAGAAAGCAGCTAAAGGAATTGGTGGAAAGGTTTGGGAATTTGTAGAACCAAAAATACCAAACATTCTATCTGAAGGTGTATATGAAGAAGGTGGACAGTATGCTGTAGAGAAAGGTACATATGATTATTATACACGTAAGTATACAAATTTAAATGATCCAAACAATAAAAAGAATTGGGATTCTTTAAATGAAGTGATGACTTCTACAAGTAAAGGTCTTGCTGAACAATTTGGAACTAGTGAAGGTATTGAGAATATGTTTGTAGGAGCTTTGTCAGCTCTTATCACTGGAGGAATAATGGGTAAGATTGATCAAGTGAAAGGACAAGGAAAAGAAGCAAGATTACAATCTTCAATCAACAGTTTAAATCAATATGGCTTAACTGGAATACTTCAAAATAAATATACAGATACATTAAGTTCTGTAGGTATAGCACAAGAAATGAATGCTGCTGCAAAGAGTGGTAATGTATATAGTTATAAGAATCTTAAGCATGACTTGTTTTTTAATTTTGTAAACTCTCGTATTCCTTCTGGACAGCATGAAACTACAATAGAACAATTAAAGCTTTTGAAAGATCTTCCTAAAGAAGAATTTGAAAAGACTTTTGGAATGGACTTTGATAGTTCTAATAAAAAGACTGTGAATGAATATGTTGATTCACTAATCAAGCAAGCAGATACTATTAAAGATACAAGTGATATTTTAGACAGTACATATAAGAATCCATTTAAACAAATAATAAATCCTAAGACTAAAGAAGAAGCTGAAGAAACAACTAATCACTTTAGATTTAATAATTGGAAAACTGAATTAGGATATAATCTATCTATTATTCCAGATGCAAATAGTAGACTTGCTTCTATTGAGAAAGATGCATCTAATATAAATCCTTTAGTAGATAATGCATTACTATCTAAACTAACTAAGAAAGAATCTCTTCAGGAGTTAGCTAAAACATATGAAGAAAAAGCTAATCAGTTAAATAAGACAATCACTGATTACACCACAGCAGAAGATAGAAAAGCTACAAAAGAACAAATCAAAGCTTTACGTACTCAATCTGAAAAAATTAATCTTGCTATAAATAATAAAGATTATAATTCAAAAACGTTTGATGATTTATTAAACTTTGAATTAAACAATCAAGATTCAACTCAACCTAGAGTTGTAGGTGCAGAGCATTCTACAAATTTATTTAATTATGGATTTGATATTAATAGATTAAATAATTTAAAACAAGCAACTTCTGAAATATTTAGTAACCTTACCAGTAAAGAAGGATTTGAAAAGTTCTTTGGACAAGCTGAAGATATTGCTAATGAGAAAACTCCAGATGCTGAAACAACTGCTACAGAACAACCAGTAGTTGTTCCAACCACACCTCAATTTACAAACAAGGCTGGTGTTAAAGAAAGTATTGATTTAAATAGAGAGTATCAAGTTCCAACTTCTAAGATAGCTAGAATAGATAAAATTGCTGATGATAGATTTCAAGTGACAGCACCTAATGGTGATATTACATTTCACACTACAGAAGGTAAGGCTAAAGAAATTGCTGATGAATTAAACAGTGACTTTGCTGATCTTGGTAAGGTGAAGGTGTTATCTATTAATGAAGATGGTACAGTTAAGGTTGAAGATCTTAGTGGTAATATACAAAACATTTCTCCAGAACTATTATCTGGATATGAAAGAATACAAACTGAACAAGAGAAATTAGAGAAAATTTCTGAAGAAATAGCTAAACAACAAGATGCTATTTTAAATAAATCTGGTGTTATTGGTACAGGAAATGATTTACAAGATCTTGCAGATCAACCTAAAGAAGATCCTAAGAAGAGTGCCAGTATAATATTTATATCTGGAATAACAACATCTGATGTAAATGCTGCTCCACATATAGTACGTTCTAGAGAGTTCTTAAATAACTCTGCTGATTTTAAAAATAGATCTAATCTAAGAGCAATCCTAGTTACTCCTAATAATGAAGCATCTTTAGGACTATCTGGACTTACTAAACTATCATATGGTCCTAATGATATGAGTCAAGCTACAGATGTAAATCTTGGATTTGTAGCACAAGTTTTTATTGAACAAGTTGGAGGTAAAAGTTATTTTGTAAATAAAGAAGGAAAACAAATAGGAGAGGTTGGTAAGCAAGTTGATCTGAATGAGGTTATATTTGAAACAATGCCTACAACAGAATTAACTTTTCTTAATGGTGATCCTCGTTATAGAAGTGGTGAAAAGGCTGAAGCTGAAGCACAAGCAAAATCCTGGGGTGTATTTAGAGAAGGATTGTTTAATGCTGAACAAGGAACATTTATTCCATATACATTTGTTGTATCAAGAGGTATTGCTATTGAAAATAAAGTTAATGGAGAGAAAGAAAAAAATCATATAGCAGGAGTGTTAATTGATTCCAAAGAAGAAGGTAAGATTTTACGCAATGAGCAATTGATTCAAATCTCTACAACAGGAACCATTGAACATCATGGAGAATTAATAAACTTTCCTAAAGGAAGACCTGTGTTACAACATGGTGACACTCTACAGTTTTTAAATAATAGAGTGTTTACATCTGATGAGGCACAAGCTATCTTTGAAGTTATTAAAAATCTTTCTGATAAAATTGTATCAGACAATAAAATTGATGTTACATATGCATCATTCTTACAGAATGTTTTGTATTGGAGAAAAGGAGCTACAGAAAAAGGAACTAACCAAATAAGAATAGACACAGCTAACATGACTATATCTTTAGGTGGAAAATCCTATGATATATCTGATATAGCTAATAAGGAAAAAGAAATAGTAGATCAGTTAAAGACCACTTATAATAATGTAAATAATACCACTCTTAAAGATGAATTTAATGATAGGTTCCTAGAGTTTTACATGAAAGATGGTAAGCTTGTAAACAATGAATGGGACAATTATCAATCATATTTATTGTCATCTAAGTTCCCTAATGGAACTGCTAGACCTATTAGTGAAACTCCATTATCTACATCTGTAGCTAAACCTACAGAGGCTGTTCCATATGCATATAAATCTAAATATGCTACGCTACAAGGTGTAGAACTTCCTGTTCAAGTGGTAGCTCCAGCAGCACCATCAGCTTTTCCTACAATAGGTGGATATGAGTTAGATGGAACTACAGAACATGAGTTTAAACTTGCTAAAGCTGCTAATGGTGATGAACGTATTGTAAACTTTACAGGAACAGTTGATGCTAATGGAGATATATCTGTAAAGGTTGTAGGTAATGAGTTGACAGCTAGCATTGCAGCAAATAAAGATGTAGTGACTAATGTAGTTATTCCAGCATTAACAACAGCAGGCAAGTATGATGCTACAAAATCAGATGAACAATTAGTAATAGATTTGCTAGCACTTCAAGTTACAGCTGATTTAATAAGTAGAAAGGTAACAGCTAAAGAAGTAGCTGGTGCAGGTGTGGCAGTTGCTCCAACAGCTCCTGTAGTTTCAGATATAGAAGCTAAGAAAGGTAGTATAGAAGAAAGAAGACAAAAAGATTTGAATGGTCCTACTATATTAGTTAAAGCTACTGATAAAGCTACTG
>Ga0114979_10001046_pt1 | contig 18435 bp, 53 predicted proteins | sample S_140625_EF_Meta_FD_87315 | JGI IMG/M metagenome (GOLD analysis project Ga0114979, IMG submission 87315) | Freshwater microbial communities from Lake Simoncouche, Canada to study carbon cycling - S_140625_EF_MetaG | ecosystem: Environmental > Aquatic > Freshwater > Lake | place: Lake...
CGTGCCCTCCTGGGGGTGATCCCCTTACCATTGAAGCCCCCGCCCTCCATCCACGTCTGGTGGTAATCACGCACGGCCGCCGCGAGCTCCTCCCTGTCGATGCCCTCACCCACGCCCTCACGGAGCGCCCGACGGGCCTCCTCCTGAATGATCCCCCGGATCCTGCCCTCGCTGAGCCTCATAGATTCTCTCCAACTCCGGTGATTAAGTATGCGCACCCACGCGAAGCGTGGGGGGTTCTGGAGGAAACCCATGCCACGGGCGCTCAGGGGGAATCAAATCCTCGAAAATTCTCCCGAAAAATTTTCGGGCACCCGTGCCCTCGGGAAATGTGAGCCCGCCGCATAAAATGGGACACGGATTCCACGAGGCGGGCGTGCAGGGGGACCCGATGAACCCAAAAAAGCTCCCGGGAAAATTTGAGTGAGCGGACTTGGCGGCCGCCTCCAGGGGAAGCCCCACAGAGTAGGCCCAGGCCCCGGGGGCGGGGGCCCCATTATTTAAGGGGGGCCCTGTCACATATCAATGGGGCCCGCCCCATTGTCACGGAATAGGGGCCCCCGGCCCCACCACTGTAACCTTGGGGCCCCGCCCCTGCCGGCTTATCCCCTGACCATCCGATCCCATGCATCCTCACCATCCGGGTCGGTCACCCCGACGACCGTGTACCGGTTGAGGTCCACCCACCCCCGGGCCTCCTCCTCGGTCGAACGGAAGACGTTCCGGCCGTCCTCACAGGTGATCGTCCACACCTTACCAGCCGCGACCAGAGCCGTGATGTCCATCCTTGCCTCCTTGATGATTCAGTTATACCATGGTGCCGTCAGGCTTGCACGGATTCACCGGGCGCGGTAGACCGACTGGAGACCGGCGCTCTTCGCCTCCCGCTCGTTGTAGAACCCACCGCCGTCCCAGGTTCCCTTCGGGCCGGTCACCTCGAAGTGCCACCCGAAGCGGGCCACCTTCCAGGTCGTGACGCTCCAGCCAGGGACGTGCTCGAGGGCTTCGGTCTTGAGGTTGAATCGGGTCTGCATTCCGTCCTCCTTATGAGATCAGTATACCATGCCGCCGTCAGCCTTGCACGGACTCACTCCTTGGTGAAGGTGATCTCGACCTCGATGTACCGGTTGCCGTTCTCGTCGCCGGGGGAGGCGCAGAGGTATGCCGCCGCGATCGCGGTCTTCCCCGGGTTCCGGGCGTTGAAGTCGGCCATCGCCGCGAGGAGGGTGCCGTTGAAGTCGGCGGAGGTCTGGAAGAATCTGAAGCGGGTCGTGTTCATGTTACTCTCTCCTTGATGATTCAGTTATACCACGTCTCCGGACCCGTTGCACGCCCTCAGGCGATGAGCCAGACGATGAAGAGGATGTAGTACACCATGCCGGCGAAACCGAGGACCGCCGCACCGAGACCGAGGATGAAACCGATGATGTTCTGCATTCTGCCCTCCTGATAGAACAGTTATACCACACCGTCGACCCCGATGCACAGAAACCGCGAAGGGTCCAGAGGGCCACCGAAGCCCCCCAGACCCACCGGCCGGGTTGGCCTAGGAACCAACCACCCAGGTGGCCTTCCGGCCCTTACGGCTTTCCTGGATGGCCCCGGAGGCCAGGAGTTCCTTGGCCACCAGGAGGATGTCGGTGTAGAGGAAGGAACCACCGGAGGCCTCAAGGAGGGCCTTTGCCGTGACCCCAGATTCACCACCGGCCATGGACAGGAGGAGGGAACGGCAGGCCTCCAACCGGGGCTGGACCTTGGCCGTGGGGCCACGGGGACCGGCCGGGACCTTGGCCTGGACTTCCGGTTCCGGGGCCAGGACCAGGCCACCATCCTGGACGGCCACCTTACCACCCAGGTCCACCAGGCCGAGGGCCAGACCGGTGGCCGAGAGGCCGGAGGCCTTCTGGAGGGCGTTGAAGGTGACCGGGGTGGAGGAGAGGAGGGAGAGGATGTTGGTGTCCATGATTGACTCCTTGGCTGGTTTACTGACCGTTGGTGTTCCCCACCAACAAGAATACTATACCACGAGGGAGGGAGGCTTGCACGGAATCAGGCGACCTTGTCCCAACCCCACTTGCGCATGAACTTCATCCCGCTCTCGTCACCGGCCTCGACCGCCTGGGTCCACCTCCCCGCCTTGTGCTCCTTCGAGCTGAACCGGGTGACGGCGACCATGAGCAGGTTGGGGACGATGATCATCACGAAGATGAAGAGGACCGGGATGAGGGCGAGAGCCGCCAGGATGCCGAAGGTGAACGAGAAGGTGGTGATGAAGGTGTCCATGTTGCTTCCTCCTTATGAATCCAGTATACCATGGAGCGATGGGGTTTGCATGGACCCTAGAGGATCTCGAACTCGACCCCCGTCACCCCATCGGTCGGAACCACCTGGGCCTGACCGAGACGCCTGGTGAGCCCACCGTTCACCTCGGGCGCGGTGTAGGCATGGATCCTCCTCATCTGGTCGAGGGCATCCTGCGCGGCGGCCTGGGTGGCCCAGACGGTGGCGATGAAGGTGGCCCTGGACCAGGGGTACCGGTGGTCGGCGACCTGCCCCACCCGCTCCGGGGTGACCAGGAAGCAGGGCTCACCGCGGGACGAGGGGAAGGTGACCAGGAATCCGTTTGCCATTGTTGCCTCCGTGAGGGTGTCCATCACCCTCCCCTTGATGGTTAGATCATACCACGTCACCGGTCGCCTTGCACCGTTCACCGCTTCCCGTTGGCGAAGTCGGTGAGCTGCCCCGCGTGGTGAAGGGCGATCCGGCGGGCCTTGTCGAGGTGCTTCCCCGTGAGCCGACGGCCGCTCCGGACCCACTCGGCGTAGTACGTCCCCGACCGGGCCGACCAGTGGGAGAACCCACGGTTGTTGCTGTGCTTCACATTCTGGGTGACCTGCTCGTCCCCGGTCTGCCGCTCCCAGACCGCCACCATGGCCCGCTCCACCGCCGCGTCCTGGGTCCGGAGCATGTCCTCGATCTCGCCGCGGGTCCAGACCTTCTGCGTTCCGTTGCTCATTCTGTCCTCCTTATGAAACCAATATACCATGGAGGGCTGGCCATTGCATGAAACAGAGAGGGGGACCCGAAGGTCCCCCGAGGTCGTCAGCCGACCAGCCGATCAGGCGCGCTTGAGGAAGCCGCCGTCAGCGTCTACGATCTGGCCGTCCTCGAGCTCAATCTGGACGTGCGCCGTGACCTCCGAGGCCTTGATCACCGTGCCGACGCCGGAGCCCCAGCGCACCATGTCGCCCTTCTTCCAGGGCTGCTTGTAGTTGAAGTCCCAGCCCGTCCCTCCGTCATCGTCGCCCTCATCACCCCACTGCTCGTCGCGGCCGCCCATGGCCCGACCGAAGCGAACGCCACTGTGACCACGGCCGTAGGCGACGTCGCGGTTAGGGTCCATGTCGCGGGGCTCGCCACGGGGGGTCGGGAGGCCGCGGGGCGTGCGCTCGGATTCCATCATCTTCCTCGCCTCTTCCTTGATGATCTGGCGAAGCCTGCTCTCTGTCAATGCCATCTGCTCTCTCCTCGCCGTTGGTCACCGGCGCTGTGACTAACTATTCATCACCCTGGGAATCCTATGTCTGCTCGTTGACTTCCTGCCGGGTGATCCGCTTCAGCCGCCGGCGGGCTACCGTCCGGCTGTGGCGAACCGTGGTCTCCCGGCAGCATGGGCAGGTCCGACCACCCCGTCGCCAGCCCTCGATCCGCTTCTTGAAGTCGTCCATGATTCCCTCCTTGATGATCTAACTATACCACCATCAGGCCGCCGGTGCACAGATGCGGGGGTCGTCACCTGGGATGAGGTCACCCTCCACCGCCTTGATCCAGGCCACCCCGTTGGGTCCCAGGACCTCACCCCGCCACCAGGTGATGAACGAGAGCGAATCGAAGGTCACCCCGCCCCCCAGGATCGTCACCCAGGCACCACCCGGGATCTCGGCCTCCACCGCCGTGGCGGGCCACCGCTCGGCAGCCAACCAGAGCTCACCCGCCTTCGGGGGCCAGGTCAGTGGGGCCTCCCCATCTCGGCCAGACCACCGATGATGATCGCTGCCACACCAAGGATCGAAATTCCGATGATGTACTCCATTCCTACCTCCTGATAGATCAGTTATACCACGGAGCCGTCGGCCTTGCATGCTCTCATCCGACCAACCACTTGATCAGGAAGGGCGACGCGTACATCAGGACCAGCATCACCGCGTCCCACCAGCTCGTGTCAGGCCCTGGGAGCCACCAGGAGACCTCCGGCTCCGGAAGCTGGAGGTCATCCCCATCCCCACCGTCCATCACCCCATGCGGACCTCGTAGGCCTTCCCACCGGCCTTCCTGACCAGGTCCAGTGCCCTCTTCTCAGGCACCTTGCTGGCCATGGACTTGTGAACCGTCCACCAGGTGAAGGACCCGCCACCCGCGCACAGGAAGACCTTGACCCCATTGAGCTCGTTCATGATGACGTACTGCTTGTTCATCTGCCCTCCTTGTGAGATCAATATATCACGGTCCACAGGACGTTGCACGGGTTCGATCACTCGAATATCACCTCACTGAACGGGGCCGCGACGATCGGACCGGTCCATCCAGCCGGGACGAACACCGCCTCCACCGGACCGGCCTCGATGAGGCCCTCAGGACCCGGGGATGAGACGAGAAGGGCGAGGAAGAGAGCGATCATGATTGACTCCTTGGTTGAGGTTCAGAGGGTCTGGATGGCTTCCTGGTAGCCCTGACGCTCCATCCGATTGAGCCGGATGTTGGCCTGGGCGTGGGCCTTCCGGTAGAGTTCCTGGCGGGCCACCTGCCGTTCCCGGCGGGCCTCGGAAACCCCGACCATCACCATTCCGACCACCATCGCGAAGGTCATGAATGCCAACCAGATGGGACCGGCCGAGAGGGACCAGTTGATGTGGGCCTGGGAGAGGGTGTGGGCGTTGGCGATGACCGTGTTGATGGTGTCCATGTTGCCTCCTTGATGGTTAGATCATACCACGTCGCCGGCCGGCTTGCACCGTTTCACGCCAGGATGCCGAGCTCCCGGAGGTGGGCCTCGAAGAGGGGGAGGGCGTCCGCCGCGGTCCGGGCCTTGATGCCGAACTCCTTCTTGACGATGCTGAGGCAGGAGGGGGCCTTGCGGGTGAGCCGGAACCCACGGGACTCGGCCTTCAGGCCCATCCGGATGGTGAGCATGCGGTAGGCATCGATCTGGGCCGGGGTGGTGAGGGCGATGGTGTCCATGTGGGCTCCTTGGCTGGTTGGTTCGTTCGTTCGTTGGTGTTCCCCACCAACAAGAATACTATACCACGGTTTCCGTCCACTTGCACGGAAGCCCGAGGGGCCGAAACCCCCCGGACCTGTGCAAACCTTACCCCGCCGTGGTAAGATTCCAGGTTGCCTTGCGTCCCTTCCGGTTCTCCTGGATGGTTCCGGACTCCATGAGATTCCGTGCAACCAGGAGAATGTCGGTGTAGAGGAAGGAACCATTGGAACCATCCAGGAGTTCCTTGGCCGTGACCCCTTCCGGCCGGCCGGCCATTTGAACCATGAGGGCCTGGCAGGCCTCCAACCGGGGCTGGACCTTGGCCGTGGGACCCCGAGGGCCACCCTGGGCCTTCTCAACCTGGACCAGGAGGCCATCCTTGGCCTTGAGGTTTCCGGACAGGATGGAGGCCAGGAGGGCCTGGCACTCATCCAGGCCCATGGTGGAGATGGAGTCGAAGTTGATGCCGGTGGTTTCCATTTGAGCTCCTTCCTTGGTTGGTGAGATCATCTTACCATGGTTTGGGTGGCCTTGCACCGTTTCCTGCCGGCCTTTGGGGCCAACCAGGTTTCGTTTGCTTGTTCCTTCCCTCACCATGAATACATCATACCACAGGTTGGCCGGCCTTGCACGGTTTCATCGGGCCTGGTCCAGCTGGTACCGGTAGCTCGCTTTCCATGCATCGAGGAACTGGGGTGCTCCGCCTGGGTAGAGCGGTTCACCGGTGGACCAGCAGATGGGGACCACCTTGAAGTCACCGGACACCGGGTTGAAGCCAACGATGAGATGACCGTAGTCCCCGCCGTCCGCCGCTGGGACCTGCTTCCCGATGAGACTGAATGGATCCTTCGGCATGCTTCCTCCTTGATGGATGGACTATACCACGGTCCCCCGTCGGTTGCACGGATTCAGAGGGTAACCTCGGTGTGCTGGAGCTTCCCGTTGTGGGGATGGGCGTAGGACCCGATGAGGACCAGCTCGTCGTCGTAGCCGATCCGGGCGTCCTCCACCGTCACGTCAATCTCATGGAGGATCCACAGCTCTCCGGGACCCTTGAACTTCCGGGATACCCGGATCTGCCGCCCCTCGAGGCCCGCCACGATCTCCTTGCAGAGAGTCTCCTGGAAGGCATAGAGGCGCTCCTGGAAGTTCTCCTGGAGGGGTGCGAGGTCCTGCTGGTTGATGATGCTCATGTGCGCTCCTTATGGTCCAGTTATACCACGGTTCCCCGTCCGTTGCACAGCCCCCGCGGGGTCCCGCGGGCACGCATGCGTGTCACGGGTGGCACACTTACTGCCGGCCCCTGGATGGGCCGAGGGCCCACCGGCCCCCGACCCCAAGGGTTACCCCCTCACTCCCCGTCGAACTCCTCGTCCGTTCCCTCGAAGGAGTCCAGGACCGTCTCCTTCATGGTCTCCTCGTCAATCCGAACGAAGAGGATGGTGGACGGATCCTCACCCACGGAGTCCAGACATTCGTCGTAGGCCACCCGACCTTCCTCCTCCGTCCGGTGGTAGGACATGTTGACGGTGGGACCGTAGGGACCCTGGGTGGTGGACATGGACACGATGTAGAGACTCATTCCTTCCTCCTGATGATTAGTTATACCACGGACCCCGGTCGGTTGCACGATTCCCGATCAGCCCCGTCGGCGATCGTCCTCGTCCTCCTGAGCCTCGAGCTCGGCACGGTGACGGTCCTCCTCCTCGAGGCCGGCGTAGTACTCCTCACAGCTTTCGTAGTAGCGAACCATTCTTCCCTCCTGATGAGACAGTTATACCATGGACTGAGCGGGTTTGCACACCTTCCGTCCTAGAGGACGTCCCACTTCCCCTTCTTCCGGTTGAAGACCAGGGAGTCAAAGGGACCATCCGTCGGTTCGGCGATGAACTTCCGACCATCCCGGGAGATGTCCCAGGTCCCACCTGAGCCCCACCGGCACTCCCCATCCAGGATGTCCAGGGCAGCCTGGAGGGCCTGAGTGACCCGGGTTCCGCTCACATCGAACTTCACGAACTGGCCACGGATGATGTTCTGCTTAGCCATGTTTCCTCCTCTTGACTATTCAGTTATACCATGGAATGGATTGGCTTGCACCGTTCCCTCTCAGCCCCCCAGGACCTCAGCGAGGTAAACCACCAAGCACATGGCGATTGGAAGAAGACCGACCACGATGAATCCCATGGCTTCCTTGAACCGTTCCATTCTGCCCTCCTTATGAATCCAATATACCAGGCTGGATGGATGGATGCACCAAACCCCGGGGCCAAGGGCACCCCGGGATCCATGCAATCCTCACTCAGTCGTGGTAAGATTCCAGGTTGCCTTCCGACCCTTCCTGGACTCCTGGATGAGACCGGCCTCCGTGAGATTCCGTGCAACCAGGAGAATGTCAGTGTAGACGTAGGAATCCTTGCCGGCACTCAGAAGTTCCTTGGCATTGACACCTTCCGGCCGGCCGGCCAACTCAAGGAAGGTGGCTTTGCACGCTTCGAGTCGAGGAGCGACCTTGGCCGTGGGTCCACGAGGACCGGTAGGGGCCTTCTCAGAGGGGACCAGGACCCCATCCTTGGCCTTGAGATCCCCGGAAAGGACCGAGAGGAGGGTGGCCTGGAGGGCTTCGAGGGGAAGAGCGAGGAGGGTGGTGGTGTCCATGATTGGCTCCTTGGCTTGGCTGGTTTACTGACCGTTGGTGTTCCCCACCAACAAGAATACTATACCACATGGGCCGGCCCCTTGCACCGTTTCCGGCCGGGGCCGGCCGGCCGGTTTAGGCCAGGATCCGTGCAAGGCCCTGCTGGGTGAGATAGAATCCCCCATCCCGCTTGGTCCAGTAGTGATTGAACCGGCCGGTGTAGAAGTAGCAGGTGTAGTACCCCCGCTTTGAGAACCCAGGATCAATGCCGCGGGCTTTGCACAGTTCCTGCCGGACCAGGGCCCCAGGGGCGCCGGGGTTATTGAACAGGTAGGTAGCAATGAACTGGATGTTTGCGCCTTGCTTGACCATGTTGCCTCCTTGATGTTTAGATCATACCATGGTTTGGATTGGCTTGCACACTTTCCCAAGTTGGCCTGGCCGGCCGGGGTTTGTGTTGTTTCCTTCCCTCACCATGAATACATCATACCACACTTTGGACTGGCTTGCACACTTTCGAAACTAGCCGTCCAGGTCCTCGTCCTCTTCGGTGAGGACCCGGGTCCGGGAGATCACCCACTTGTCCCAGAGATCAGCAACCTCCTGGCTGATCATGAACCCGATCCCAGCGATCAGGATCGTTGCGATGTATCCAGCTGCGACGCTCATTGCTTCCTCCGTTGTGAGAACACTATACCACGGTCCACAGACGGTTGCACCGAACCCGTCAGAGCATGTAGAGCCAGGTCACTGCAGCGAGAGCCATCCTCAGGGAGGAGCTGACGGTGAGCGGGGTGAGGAGCTTCGACGTCTCCCCGTCAACCTTCACCAGGCTGGCCAACCCGACGAGACCCAGCATGAACACCCAACGAGCAACCTCGAGGGTGAGGAAGATCCCTGAGGCTCCGCCGGCGACGAGAGCAACGGAGAGGACCCCCACCGCGGCTGAGATCGAAGCACCGGTCACTCCCTCACGGGTTCCATCAAGGAGGTGGGCAATGATGTTGAGTCCGTTGTAGACGGCCCAGAGGGTGATGTGAAGAGGGATGTCCACGCTGTCTCCTTCCCCGTATACGGGGGCTTGTGTGCGCCCGCGGGGGCGGGTACGTGTATGTTATACCACGCCCGCGGGCGCTTTGCACGGGCGCATGCGTGTCACGGGTGTCATACTTAGCTGTCGTCCCTGTCGATGGGAGCGTCAAGGTTCACTCCCGGCAGATCCTTCAGCACCCTTGCTGCCGTCTCAACTGTCATGCAATCGGTCCTCTTCACGGCAATCGGACCCACCCTCTCGTCCTGATCGCGGGTGTCACGTCCGAAGATCCATTCCCCACCGTGCTGGACACTGAGCACCTTGAACGTGAAACGATTGTCGATCGAGTAGTACTGGAGCGTATCACCAGGGTGTACATCCTCCGCCGCCGGGGAACGCCAATGCGGCGGCTTACGGGATGCCCCCTCCTGTCCCTTCCTTTCCTTGGCCATGGTAAACCTATCCTGTCTTGTGGTGTGAATCTGGGGTGATCTGGTGGGTTGCCCTACAGGGGTGGTGTGGTGGGCTCATCAGTCTCTTCTCGTATCTTACGTCTGATCTTACGATGTTCGTCCATATGACACGAGAAGCAGAGAGTTATGCCGTTATCAAGATCTAACGCCAATTCTGGATGCTTTGATCTCAACTTGATGTGATGCGCGTGGAGCTTCGATGTAGATCCGCAAACTCTACATTTACCTCCGTCACGCTTCTTCACAGTCTCTGCCCAAAGTCTCGATTCATGAGATGGGCGTTCAACTCGACTTCTTTCAATTCGCTGAATGTCTCCGTCGCCACCGTGTTTTATCGACATCATCTTTCTATATGCTAGGTCGGAATGGGACTTTCTAGTGCTTATAGAATGCTTTTCTTTGAACTCTGGTCGAGCGTGAACTTCTTTTATGATCTCAGAAAATCGCGTTCGATACTCAGGATCAGACTGAGCTTCTTTAGTTGCCGCGATCTGACGTTCTCGTATCTCGGGATCGGACCACTGACGAAGCGCGCGCGCCCGGCGTTTCTGTCTAACTTCATCGCTAGCTGTCGCGAACTTTCCTCTGCACGATCTGCATCGGAACTCTGTCTTACAACCGCGCTTCTTCTTGAGAATAATTGTTACCGCGCAATCAACGCACTGATACGAATAACCTTCGTTTCTCTCTTCCATAATGTCTCCGGTGAGAGCAGTCGACGACGCTAATCATTGACTGCTACCAATAACTATTATAGAAAGAAAGAGGTCCCCGAGTTAGCGTGAGAGTTTATTTCGCGGCCGGATTCCGCGTCTCTCCTCGGGGACCTGCACGATATCTATTCCCAGTCCGCTATTTCGCTTTCAATATTCCCCAGACGCTCTTCGATGAGTGTCCACGAAACTGGATAGAGATCATGCCAATCTACACAAACGTTAAGACACTTCGGTTTGTCAACGCTCTTTGAGTGTGTGTGTCCATGAACAATCAGTTTGGGTTGAATCTTGCGAGCTAGTTCCCACTCTTCTCTACCGTACTGCTTGTCAGGCGACCGGTGGATGAGCAGGATCTCACCATCAAGCATCAGGTGATCGACGACGCTCTCGAAACCAGCCTCCTGGAAGATGCTGAGATCATCGTCGTGGTTGCCACGGACGAGGGTCTTACTACCGTGGAGCATCCGAAGGATCCCCACCTTGGTCTCCCTGGGCATCCGGCGGGAGCAGAAGGCGTCCCCCACCAGGTAGACCTCGTCATCAGGAGCAACACTCTCATTCCATCGGGCGACGAGCACCGCATTCATCTCATCCACCGACGGCAGGGGTCGGGTCTCAGCGCAGTACTTCAGGATATTGTGGTGACCCCAGTGGTGATCGCTCGTCGCCCAACGCATCAGCTCTCCTTCTTTCCGTTCAACCATCCAATGAACGCTTCAAGGAGCTTGTCGAAGGAGCTCGGTCCCTTCGGGGGTGTCTTGTACCCCGTCTGCTCAAGGACAATGTCGCTGTCAGCCTGCTTCCAGCCGATCCAGAGGCCGAGCACGATCATCAGGAGCCCTCCCATGATACCGGCGTTCCGGAATCCCGAGGGGATCTCGATTCGAGGGTCCTTCATCGCTTCCTCCTTCCTACCTTTAGACTATACATCACTTGGTTCGAGTTTGCACAACTGTCGGTGGATCCTCATCAAAGTCCTCACCGCTCTCCTCTATCATCTGGACTATCACCGCCGTCGCTGGACTGACGGTCTTGACGGGTTCCAATCGAGCGGGCGGATGGGTCTCAGCCCACATGCAATAGACCGCAAGTCCGACGCTCGCGATCAAAGCAGCAATCAACATGCAACAGCAACCTCCTCGTAAGAATTGATCCAATCCAGGTAGGCGTTCTCAAGGGCCGCCTCCTTCTCGGCACGGTCAAAGCAGACCTGCCGGTGCTCATCAATTGCCTCATCCAGGGAACGGGTGTCGATGCTCTTCTGGGCGCAGCCGGAGCAGAGGAAGATCTCGCTGTCCGGATCATCGGCATAGGAGACGAAGAATCCGTGCTGGGCCTTGTTGGAGCACTCATCGCAGGTGCAGGCCGTCTGGGCGGTGAAGCTGAGAGTCATGTGAACCTCCTGTCCGTTGCTGTCAGTTCTTGATGATTAGCGGCGACCGTTCTCGTAGAGAGGCTTGTTGGGTTTGCTTGGTTCGTACTTCGTCATGTGCCAGCACTTCGACCCCATGGGCCCACCGCACTGGTGGAAGGCCCCACGGAACTTGCTCTCACCGAGGGCGTCCTCACTGCTCCGGCGGACGACGTCGATGACCTTGTAGTCTCCGCAGCCGGGGCAAACCCGGGACCAGAGAACCTCATCGTAGCGGGACTTCGTGATTCGGTTTTCGCTTGCCATGTTCTTCCCTCCTTATGAATACAGTATACCAGGTGCCGACCCCGGTTGCACGCTTACCACTTTCCAGTCAGATCCCGTCGGCTGGCGAAGAGGGTCTCCCCGTTGTCGGGACAGAAGACGAGGGCGCAGTCTTTCATCGTACGGTAGCCGAGCGTGGCCGAAGCCCTCCCGCGGACCACGGTGAGCGTCATCTCCGGGGTGAGGGTGAAGTAGGTGTCGCAGGGAGCGAGGCGGCTCTCACCGGCGGAGTCGTGCCAGACATCCCGGCCGGCCCGGCAGTCCTCGTGGAACTTCTCGTACCAGTCCCGCTGCTCCTCGGGGCTGATCCGTCGCCATCCGTGGATGGGACCGACCGGCTTGACGAGGTCACCCTTGTAGAACACCGGAGCGGGGATCTTGACTCGCATGCTGCCTCCTTATGAATCCAATATACCACACCCGGTCAGCCGTTGCACCGGCTCTCGTTCAGGACCACCTCACCCTCGATCATCCCGTAGGAAGAGTATTCGACGAACCGCTTCTGCTCTGGACGCCAGTCGGGACGAGCGGGCTGGGTGGCGTACCAGAGACTCTCACCCTTCCACGTCACGTCGAACACCACCTGATCACAGGGCACCTTGATCTCCATGGTGCCGCCGAAGGCCTTGGAACGCTGGTTGTCAGTGCAGGCGAGGAGACTGAGGAGAAGGGCGAGCATCACTTGGTCTCCGTGGGAAGGACGACGCAGGACATCGTCCGCGGTGTCCCTGCACCGTAGCCCCTCAGGACGTAGCACTCCACTCCTGGTCGGGGGGTGAGGATCACCATGTCCTCCTTCGCCGTCTCAACATAGCGGGCGTCGGACTCCGTCTTCTCCTCAGATGTCTTGGAGCAGGAGGTGAGGACCGCCGCCGCGAGTGGCATGGCGATGAGGTAGGCCCCGAAGATGTAGACGATGTTCGGGTGGTCGAGGAAAGAGTTACGCATCAGAACGCTCCGGTTGCGAGGGCGTAGAGCTGGAGGTATCCATAGAAGGTGGCCGCAAGGACGCAGTAGAGACCGACGAAGATGAGCGAGCATGTACCACCGACCACCACAAGCTCAGCGAGTCCGTGCGTAGCGTGGTCGATCCGTTCGAAATCCTGCTCGATTCGTTTCCAGTTCATCCGCCCTCCTTATGAATCCAGTATACCACAGGCTACCGGCCGTTGCACGCTTAGCTGAAGCGATTCTGCCGAGCTGCCGTCTCCAGAAGGTCAAGGAGGATTTGATTCCGGTGCTGGATGCTGACTCCGAAACCACCGCTCCAGGAAGCCCCAACCTCTGCACGGCAGTAGAGCTGGACGAAGTGATCGGGAACCACCGAGCTTGCGAGTGTCGGCCATTCAGCCGCGATGAGGGTGAATGCGCGCTGCGCACCGGCAATCATCTGCGGGTGATGAGCCTCCTCGTACCTGAGCTCCTTGCCATTCCCCGGGTCCTTGACCGTGAATGCCGTTGGGCTGAAGTCAATGTCCATTCGTCTGCTCCTTATGAATCCAGTATACCACGTACCGTCCACCTTTGCACGGGATCAGCCGGCCTTCCTCCGGAAGAGGAGGACCCCTGGCGCGGGCTCGATGTGGACCACACTGATCGAGTAGAGGTTGTGAAGGTCATCGAACCTGAGGTCAACGTAGAGGGGTTCACCCTCGGGACCGGTGATCACAACGTCCGTCACCTCCGCGATCTCACCGTCGAGCCACTCGATGAAGTCCGAGTAGTCCTGATCTTCGGACTCCATCTCCCAGTCGATGATCCCCCAGCCCTCGATCGCCGCGTGGAACCGAACCGCGTCTCCTACCTTCACCATGCTGCCTCCAGTTGATGGTTAGTTATACCACGGTGGACCGACCGTTGCACCGGACCCGTCAGCGGGTCCAGCAGGCATCCGCGCAGTACATGTTACCCTTCTTGGAGATGAGCCCAGGAGCCCCGCAGCTGTTGCAGTGGGGGAGCTCGTTGAGATCGGCGGCGATGTCCTTGATCCGATCCGTGACCCGTCCGGGGATCTCCTCGATCTTGCCGGTGCGGAGGACCTTCCGCTCCTTGCAGATTCCCCGACCGTTCTTGCCGTCCTCGCTGGGGGTGAAGACCGCGCAGACCCGGATGGCATCCACACCCATCGGGCGAACGGCCTCACCGACGATGGTGGTGTAGACCAGGATCTCAACGCCCTTCAGCCGGGCGCTGGGCCTGGAGAGGACGAGCTCCAGGGTTCCTGGAATCTCGCGGGGGGTGAACCCCATCCCCATGACGGCCATCTTGACCTCGGTGGCGAGTGCCCAGCGGTGACCGTACTCAGTGTGGTTGTAGTCCGTAGCCATGTTGCCCTCCTGATGATACAGTTATACCACGGACCACCGGCCATTGCACGAATCCCGCAAGGGGCAGGGGCCAAGGGCACCCCTACCCCTCGAGGACCCTCACTCCTCCGAGGGCTTGGACCAGGAGGCCTTCCGGCCCTTCCGGGTTTCCACGATGGACCCCTCAGCGAGGAGAGTCCGTGCAACCAGGAGGATGTCGGTGTAGACGAACCGGTCCTCGGAGACCTTCAGGAGTTCGATCGCAGTGGTCGGGCCAACCTCGATGAGGGCCATGAGGGTCTCGCGGCAGGCCTCCAGTCGAGGAGCCACCTTGGCAGTGGGTCCACGAGGACCGACCGTCTTGGAGGCCGGCTCGGAGATGACCGGCTCAGGGAGGCGAACCAGGCCACCCTCCTTGACACCGACCCGCCCACCGAGCTCAACGAGAGCCAGGGTGAGGGCGGTCTGGGAGAGCCCCGAGACCTTGGCCAGGGCATTGACCGTGATGGGGGTTTCGTAGTCGAGACGGGCGATGAGCGGGGTGGTGATCTCGGACTCCATGACTGCCTCCAGGTCGTTGAAGATGGTGTCGGTCTCGGTGTTGAAGATTTCGTTGCTCATTCCTCTGTCCTCCTTACATTCTTAGTATACCACGGTTTGGTTGGCCTTGCACCGTTTCCGGTGGGCCGGTTGGCTGGGGGTTTGAACCCCGGTGGCCGGCCGCCACCATGAGACCACTATACCATGGTCCCCCACCGGTTGCACGGTTTACCAGGTGACCAGCACGGCGACCTTGCCGTTGTCGTCGTCCTGGTAGAAGTGCTCAGTGTCGTAGTCCGTGAGACCGAGGGAGACGTCCTCGGGAATCTCACCGTCCCCGTACTCAGCCTCGAGGCGCTCCTCCTGTTCCTCGGCGAGGTCCCCACCCCAGGTTCCCCGGGAGACCTGGACGATCTCGACGGGACCACCCTCCTCCGAGTCGAGGACCTGGATCTCCATGTCCTGGGGGAGAGCCTGAAGAGCCTTGATCAGTTCCGAAACAGTCATTCCTTCCTCCGTTGTGAGATCAGTATACCACACCAACCGTCCGGTTGCACCGTTCAGGTGAATGAGATCATGAGCTGGTGCTCTAGCTTCATCGACTTCACATCTTTCGGGGAGGCCCCATCGAAAATCATGCTCTCCCGGATATCATCGAGTTGTTCCGCCTCGTCGGAGATGAGATCAATCTTCCTGCCTCTTCCCCTCCTGACAACGCCGGTGAAGACGCTCGCCTTGTCGCAGAAGTACATGTCATCATGCGGGACAAGGAGCGCCATCCGTCCATCAGGGAGGATCACCTGCGTCGGCCGGCCGTCACTATGGACCATGACAAGATAAGTTGTCGTCTCGTTGGGCTTCTTCTTTGCCATTCTCTCCCCGTACGCGGGCCCCCGCGGGGGCGCATGCGTGTCATCGCTGTCACACTTACTGCTTGGTCTTCCTGGGTGTGTATCGTCGCTTGCAGAGCATCTCCTCTTTGATCAAGGTGGGAGCTCCGTTGTAGATGACGAGCCACGAATCCTCCGCGATCAGACGACCGACCGACTTGCCATGACACGTGTGACGGGAGTAGACACCGAAGTCTTTCGCGAGGGCGCCCCTGAGGATCGTGCATGGGACACCAGACTTGAGCTCGATCGACTTCGGATAACCTCGCTCAGTCTGGAGGTATCCACGACTCCAGCCGTCAGCACGATGGGAGATCCAGACGAGCTGCCCGGGGGTGAATCCCTTACTCCTCATCGATCCTCCGCCGCCGGCAGGTCATCCGACGCTCCTCACGGAGCCTGTCGATCTCCACCAGGTGGCGACCCCGCCATGCCTCGAGGGTCCCGCCGGCGCTGAAGTGGGCCGCCCGATCGAGCCCGCGGATCTCCCGCACCTGAGCGAGTGTCCGACGACGCTCGATATCCTTTCGGGTCCGTGCCATGCTGCCCTCCTTATGATGTAAGTATACCATCATCAGCCGGCGTTTGCACCGTTCACGGGTGGTCGATCGGTGGACCGGGCCAGAGCTTTCGGGCGATCATGTGCTTCGCATCGGCAATAGCCTGCTTTGCCATCCATGCGTAGATCCCTGCAGCGACGAAAGGTGCCGCGACAACCGTCAGGACCTGTCGGGTCCGCGGGCTCATGCCTCGATCTCGCTGTCGGTGAACTGGCTCACCGCGCCCCACATCGTTCCAATGATGATGGTCTCACTGAGAGGGGGAGTGCCGGCCCCGAGCTTCGACATGTCATGCTCATATGCACGGGCCTGAGCGATCATCTGGTTGAGGGCGAGGCTCTCGATGATCCGAGCACCGGCCGAGGCGGCACGGACGTGGGTCTGCTCGAAGGGGGTGAGATGGGTGGTCATGTGGACTCCAGCGTTGCGGGTGGGCTTGATCATGTGTATACTATACCATCCTGTTGGTGGGATTGCATCAACCCGTCCCGGTGCAGACACCCAGGCAGCATCCAGCGCTGAGGACTGCGGCCGTTGCTGTCAGCTTCGACGTGAAGCCGAGGGCGTGAAGGGGCCGCGTCCAGATGAAGACGACGGAGAGAAGCGTGAGAATCGAGAACACCTATTCCTCCTTCAGGGTCTGAACCCTGTGCTCATCCACCCACGAGAAGTCACCGTCATCGTAGAAGAGGACAAGGACCTCACCCCGCTTGGGGGTCTGGACCGTCTCCATGAACCACCCGGACCCTTCCCTCCACGACTGGATGTGGGAGCCGCCCAGGACCTCGGGCCGGTAGTCGACAACGCTCCCAAGGAACTGTCGACTACCGAACCTCACCTGGACGAGCGTCCCCTTCGTCATCAGGCAACTTCGCTCTCATCGACCGCGCCGACCTCGTAGTCGTCGGGTTCCATGTCCATGTTCGAGGAGGCCCACTCCCAGGAGTGATCCTCGTCCATGAAGGTGAACTCGACGTAGGGATTGCCACCACCCGGACCCTCGGCCTCGATGATGACGGCCTTCACGGGGCGGGCGATGTCGTCGGCGAAGGCCTCGGTGACGTCCTGGCCGTCCTTGAGTTCCTGGGCGGCTTCCTCCCCCATCATCTCGATGAAGAAGTCGAAGGCGATGTCGAAACGGCGGATGTCCATGATTGGCTCCTTGACTTGGTCGGTTTGCTGGCCGTTGGTGTTCCCCACCAACAAGAATACTATACCCTATCCCACACTAGATTGCACAGGATCCGTCGCGGGGCAGGGGTTCCCCCTCACAGATCCCGTCGTCGTCAAAGACGTGGGCATCCGGGATCCCGACATGCCCGGCGAACCCCTCTGCCTCGAGGGCAGCCTCCTGCTCCTCCAGGTCGAACACGGACCCCTCCCAGGAACAGTGGGTGACCGCGTCGAGGGTCTCGGTGTCGAGGGCGATGAGCTCGATGAGCTCGGGATCCTCTCCCACCGACTGCTTGCATTCGAAGAATGCCTCCGCTGCGTCGGCCTCAGTCTTGTGGTAGGAGCTGAAGCACTGGGTGTAGGGCCCGCTGATCGAGTGGTTGACGATGAAGATGCTAGCCATGTTGCCTCCTTACTGTCCAGTTATACCATGGTTCCCGATCCGTTGCACGGGTTCACTCGTCGCTTTCGCCTTCCTCTTCGTCCTCATCTTCGTCTTCATCCTCATCGTCGGTGCCGTCGGTCCAGGTGCCGGCCTCGGAGTTCCACACGAGTTCGTCGGTGGCCATGTCGATGAAGATCGCCCGGTAGGGGACGCCGTGCTCGGGTTCCTCCTCGTAGATCTCCCAGGTTCCCCCGGAACCGTACTGACAGTCGGAGTCGAGAGCCTCCATGGCCTCCATGAGCTCCTCGTTGAGGTCCACGTTGGAGTAGTCGATGTCGATGAAGCGACCGTTGAAGATTCCGCGAGCCATGATTCACTCCAGGGTTGGTTGGTTGGCCGATTGACTATACAGTTATACCATGGTGGTTGGACGGTTGCACCCCTTCACTCGTTGCCCTCTTCCTCTTCGTCGTCCTCCTCACCTTCCTCCTCGAGCTCCTGGGCCGAGCTCTCCATCGTGCACCCCGACGAACCGAGGTAGCCGTGCTCCTCATCGAGGTTCATGAGGATGTGAGGGTACCAGTAGCTCCGAGCCCGCTCTCGGGTGAGATCCGACCCGTTCTCGCGGATGTGATCCATCGCCTCCTGGGCGAGCTCCCTGATCTCCTCGATGATCTCCCTGATCCGCTCTGCCGCTTCGGTCTTGCTCATTCCTTCCTCCGTTGTGAGTCAGTTATACCACAACCTGGGGACCGTTGCACAGGTGCA
>Ga0114979_10001049_pt1 | contig 18409 bp, 17 predicted proteins | sample S_140625_EF_Meta_FD_87315 | JGI IMG/M metagenome (GOLD analysis project Ga0114979, IMG submission 87315) | Freshwater microbial communities from Lake Simoncouche, Canada to study carbon cycling - S_140625_EF_MetaG | ecosystem: Environmental > Aquatic > Freshwater > Lake | place: Lake...
CTTTGAGGTCGGCAATCATATGCTGACGACGAACCTCATATAGTTCAAGACGTGCCACATAAAACTCTTCAATAATATCTCCAATAGTATCGTACTTAACAATATTTAGCTTGGTATCAAAGCAACACATATTAGATGTTTTCCAGCTTGTAGTCAGGTGAAAGCGCTTTTCAAACTCCTCAGGTGCCTTTTTAGCCGCCGTGTAATAAGGGGCCTCAAGATATAGTGTGAAATTCACATCTACGTCATTGTATAGGTCCTCAAATGATTTCAACACAGGCTTTCCGCCTTCAAGGGAATCTACGCCCACACCCTGTACCATTCCATCAAGAAAGGCCTTATAATCCTTTGTCCAGGTGCCAACAGGAAGTTCAGTAATCCGCACAGACCTTGCAGCATCATTCCATTCATAGACACCATATGTCAGCCACTGCTTGGCCTCCTTTTTCTGAACACGACCACGGAATCCAATCCACCAGGGGTCAAGAACCTTACCCTTAAGACTCTCCCCACCACTGAGGCGACTGCGCAACATATCAACGACCTGTCCAGGATTATGAGGAGGAATATCTGTGCTGAAACCAGTACCGATTCCTACAGAGCCATTAATAGCAAGCAGAGGAACAACAGGATAATAGGTCTCTGGTTCAACAGTATCACCATCATCTACAAGATTTTTCAGAATAGGCGCATCACTCTTGCGAAAGATTGCGTCAACAATGGGTTCCATATGCGTATGGATATAACGAGGAGAAGCCGAGTCCTTGCCACCCATAAGACGAGAACCAAACTGTCCAACTGGGCATAGTAGATTAATATTATTTGCGCCAACAAATACCTGTGCCATTCCAGTAATGGTCATATTCAGGGACGCCTCACCGTGATGATAGGCGGCGTGCTCTGAGATATAACCCGCAAGCTGGGCTACACGAATCTCCTGCTTCAGATTACGCTTGAAGCATCCAAATAGAATCTTACGCTGAGAAGGCTTGAGGCCATCCATAACGTGTGGAAGAGACCGAACATTATCGGCATTACTAAAGTGAATAAGCTCGTCATTTACAAAGGAACTGTAATTTACAAAGCGCTTACCACCCTCGGGTACAGGCTGAACATTTGTCTTAGGATTATACGTGGATAGCCACTTTTTACGGTCGTCAGCAAGCTTCTTGTTAAAGGCAAGATTCATGCTCTTATCCGTCTTTGTATCCCAGCGGTACTGAATATCAGAAAGGTTCTCAAACCACTCACGAGCCTCAGCTGGCGTGCTTGTACCTAGACCCTTATAATACTTACTCTTATAGCGTGCAACAACACTTGGTCCAGCATTTGCCTTCCAAGCCTCCAATTCCGCATCATTATAGAAACAAAACACCTCTGAACCACGAGTCATTTTTACAAGTGGTGTCATCAAGCAACATAGAAAGCCGAGCTTCATAAGGGCTGGCCACTCGGTATGAAATAGATTCATAAGAAGCCCACGAATATGAAAGCCATCCACATCCTGGTCACTCATAATCATAATACGACCATATCGCATTGAGCTCACATTTTCATAGACCCGTCCCACCTCAAGGCCAAGAATCTTCTTAATCGCCGTCAGCTCCTCATTTGTATTGAACTTCTCACGACTAATATCCTTTACATTCAACATCTTACCCTTAAGAGGAAAGACACCCCACTTCTCACGTCCAACAACCTTCAGGCCGGCAATGGCAGAAGTTGCGGCTGAATCACCCTCTGTAAGAATAAGGGTACACTCGCCTGACCTTGCAGTTCCAGCCCATAGGGCATCCTCAAGCTTTGGAAGGCCATAGATAGTCCGCTTCTTAGAGCCATCAGTCTTCTTTGCTTCCTTTGTAAGGCGAGCATCAAGAATGGCCTGTGCCATCTCAAGAATACCGAATTTCACTAGCTTGTCTACAAAGCCAGAGCCAATTGAAACAGTGCTACCAAACTTAGCCACAGGAGTGGTCAAACACTCCTTTGTCTGACTATCAAAGGAAGGATTTACAATTGTAGCATTTACAAAGAAGGTCACTGTATCCTTTAGCTGCGCAGGCTTGAGGTCCATCTTTTTCTTCTTACCAATCTCACAGACATCACCAAGCACATGACGCTGAACTGTCTCTACGTGCTTACCACCCTTACGGGTATTAATACCATTCACAAAGCTTACATGACGATCTTCTGGAGTTCCTGCGTCATCTGAATACAGACTGCTAGTAAGAATGGCTGCGACTTCCCAACGAGGACCACACTGTTCATAGGCAAGACACTTCTCTGACTCGGCCTTTAGAAAGAGCTTCACAAACTTCTCAAAGCTATCCATCTTGACCTCAGTCCCATTCATAGTAACAGTCACAGCCTTTCCTGCAAGGGCAGCCAGTTCAATAACACGGGTATGAAGAACAGCCTTCATATCGGCGTGGATATCATTGCCAGCACCTACGTGTAGAAACCGACTAAGATCAGGAACATATGTGATTTGTACATAGCCCTTGCCAGAATCTTTCTTAATAGATGCCTTGCCACAGACACTCATATTCTTTGACCAGGTCTGCTCATAGCGAAGTCCATTTTTACTATCACGAACCCCAACCTTGAATTCAGTACTGAAGATATTAGCCAACTTAGCGCCATAACCATTTTTACCACCGACAATCTTCTCCTCACCCTTGTTGTAATTGCTACTAGTCAGCAGATGACCAAAGATTAGTTCAGGAATATAGCACTTCTCGGCCTCATGCATTTCAACAGGAATTCCAGCACCATCATTCTTAACTACAATTGTAAAGTGTCCATCAACCACACCTGCTGATACATCAATACGCTTAATCTTAATTTCACTGTCCTGAGAGCGCACAAGAGCATCACGCGCATTTACAATTAGCTCGTCAAAGGTCTTGTAAAGACCAGGATTGAATTTGACAAGCTTGTGAATCATCTTACCCGAATCTGCGTCATATACCCACCGCGCCTCGTCAGAAGTCTCAATGCTACCAATGTAGGTATCAGGGAGTTCAAGAACGTGCTCGCGGTGAGTGTGCTTCTTATATTCAGTCATTTCTATAACTAAGGGTGGGGGTCATGCGTCCCGTCAATTTTATTCAATCAGATTTATAGTTATTATTTTACGAGCGGCCAATAAAAATAATCTATTATAATAGATGACAAGTCAAATATATAGAAATAGTGTCAGAAAGAATAATTCAAGTATAGTATTGGAGAATAGTAATAATTCAGTGAATATAAATAGTATTGATGGTTACGCTATCTTAGGTCATGGTAATAATGGAATTGAAACAACTATAGTTCCAAAGGGTTCAATAGTTATTGCTAAGGCTCACCCAGGTGATGATAAGGTAGGATTAGAAACAGAATTATTAAAAGAGAAACAAAAAATTTTAAATATACAATATATACAAACGACACTTAATCCATTAAAGAATATGAGAAATTTGTATGGATTATTTGGTTCTGTATCAATATTTACAGGAGGACAAACCTGTCCAAATTTTTACTATAGCTTAATTGCTATTCACCCGCGCCCTAATGGGAAGATGAGAATAGGCGTATCAGGAATAATAAAAATACCTGTTAGTGATTTAAACTTATTGGAGATGGCATATATGTTTGATGAGAATATGACTATTAGAAAGTATAAGAGTAATCCAATAAAAATAGGAAGTTTGTTTAGACTATGTGATAACAGTATATTAAAATTAGACACTATAGACCATAGTAAGAAAAAAATCTTAACTGATAAAATAGACCTATACAAGAATATTCTTAGCCACTTTGATGAATATAAATCGGAGATTATAAAGGATAATGATGATGATCTATTAGTATTAATTGGTATTAGAGAAAAAAATGAATCAGTCATGCACATGCGCGGAATGCATACTGAGAACTTATATTCAAGATATGAATCAGTCAAAGATGAAATAAAAAGGGCATTAAAGGCAAATTTTAATTCTCGTTCTAAAAGTGAAAGAAATTTTTATAGAAATACATATAATTCTAAGATAAGCCTTGATACATACATAGATGGTTTTAAAGATGCCATACCAGATATAATACGTTCATTAGAAGCCGATATTGAAAACTTAAATAATAGAACAATTGAAGAATATATTGATGATTATATATCAAATTCAGATGATAATGATAAATTAATAGGGATTATCCGTGAACTTAAAGAAAAACTCTATATAACTCAATCTAGTATATTTGAAAATTCACTAAAACCATCTATAACATATAATTTTGTATGTAGAGTAAATGAAAATTCAGAGAAATGGTATAATAGCAATAATAACATACATAGAAATGGTATACTAAATAATCAAAGAAAATATTTTTCCTATGGAAGAAATGCTAATAATACAAGAAATATTAATCAGAGAATAAGAAATAGAAATACAAAAAAACTAGGGTTAACAAGGTCAGTAACGAATCAAATAAGCGAGGCGGAACTACAGCGCAAACGTCAAATAAAAAATGCATCCAATCTTTTATACCGATAAAATTGATATACCAAATCCACATATAAACGCATATGTATTATCCAACAGTTGCTAGTATCACGCAGGCGGCAAAGGTTCTTAAACCAATCCTTAACAAGACGCCACTAGAACTAAATAAAGCTCTTTCAAAGCGCTACAAGACTAATATTTATCTGAAGCGAGAAGATTTGACACCTGTACGTTCTTATAAGCTACGTGGAGCCTATAACAAGATGTCCTCAATTACAAGCAAGTCAGTCGTATCTTGCTCAGCTGGTAATCATGCGCAAGGAGTGGCCTATGCCTGTAATAACCTTAAAATCCATGGAACAATCTTTATGCCGACTTCAACTCCTAAGCAGAAGATTGCAAAGGTCAAGCAATTTGGCGAGGACTACGTGGATGTACGTCTAGAAGGCACAAACTTTGATGAATCCTATGATATTGCACATGCCCATTCTAAACTATCAGCTGAGCCCTTTATTCATCCCTTTGATGATGAAAAGGTTATTGAGGGTCAGGGAACCGTTGGCCTTGAAATTCTTGAAGACATGCCAAATCCTGATTATATAATTATGCCAGTGGGTGGTGGCGGACTTGTTGCAGGTGTTTCTGCCTATGTTAAGACATTCAGCCCAAAGACTAAGATTATTGGAGCCGAACCGCTAGGGGCCCCATCAATGACTGACGCGCTAAATTACGGCTCACCATCACCCTTAGATAATATTTCAAGCTTTGTGGATGGTGCTTCAGTAAAGTGTGTTGGAAATATTACCTTTCCAATCTGCCAACGCAATCTTCATGATGTTGTACTAATTAATGAGGGTCACGTATGTTCAAAGATACTAGAGATTTATAATGAACATGGTCTTATTATTGAACCTGCTGGTGTTCTTTCACTCTGTGTCTTGGACAGGCTAGATCTTCGTAGTTCAAATGTTATTGTAGTACTATCTGGTGGTAATTCAGACGTATTCCGAATGCCTGAAATTCTTGAACGGTCTCTTATTTACGAGGGGCTGAAGCATTATTTTAAGATTGAGTTTCCTCAAAAACCCGGTGCGCTAAAAGACTTTATCATGAATGTTCTTGGACCCTATGATGATATTATATATTTCAGATATACTAAGATTATCAATAAGGAAATGGGTCCTGTAATTATTGGTATTCAGCTACAAGCTAAGGATGAACTTAATAGGATTCTAAAAAATATGCGCAGATACAACATTAAATATGAAGCTGTTAATAATAATCTATACATCTAGTAGAATGAGTAATTTTAAACAAACACGTAACTTCTGGAATAGATTAGGAACAGCTAAAACACTCCCTTCATTAAACATGAGTAGTGCGCCCGCCATTGTAAATGTACAAACACCACCAGTCTTATTACCAAAGCCAAAATATAATAGAAGTTATCTTATAAGTAAGGGAAATAAACTAACAAGAAATAATCGTACTAAAGTTAGAGTACAACAACTAAGAAATTATATAAAAAATAGTAGTAATCCTGTAGGGATAAAATCCGCACAGAATGAAATTCAACAATTAGGACGTGTTGGAGGTAAACGTAAAACACGCAGAAACAACTAAATACTATACTGTGGCATAGCAAGTTGAAGTGTAGGATGTTCAAGGGTTGTTCCAACACGCATGTTCTGCCAAAATAATCCAGTATCTTTTTGCGGCGTAATAATATCTTGGAAGTGTTGCCAAGGTAGGCCACCATCAAATGTTGGATATGATCTTGGTGTCCAGGTTCCATTCCAACACTGCCAATTAAGTTCGCCTGCCACCTGCCATTGAACAAGTTGTATATCCAACATGTTCAGGGCCATGCCTTTTTTATTATACTCTGCGGCTAGGTCAAACATCCGCTGTGCGCCTTTTTTAGTTAAGATATAGGCATGAAGACAGTAGGTTGGAACCTGTACAACAAGGTGTTTAGGATCCTGAAGATCAGGGTGGTTGCCCCCCATCATATTTCCCATATATAAAATATCAAAATCTTTTGGTGTTGCGTCCCAAAAGCGCTGACCAAGACCCTTGCCTAGTTCAAGATGAGGAATGGCATCATCCTCAAAAAACAGTCTATAATCATCGCCCGAATCTAAAAAACGTTTCCATTCACGCATCATTGTATATGAGCATCCCTTATGACCTGGACGAAGGCCAGAATTAAATTTTACGCCAAGGGCATCTAGGGCAGAGTCAACATCACCATGAAAGCCATCAAAGGCTTCAACAATTTCTACATTAGTAAATCCTACAGCAGCTAACTTGGCCGCAGTATACTCACGGCGAAAGGCGTATCTATTTAGACCCATAACAACTGCCTTAGCTGAGCATACCTCAGCCCAAGAGTTTGGAAGTGTCATTGTATAGTAATATTTAATAGTCTTTAATAGAATGGCCAAGTCTAGAAGCCACCGCCGCAGTAAAAGAAAGACAAGAAAACAGAAGGGTGGTGCGGTTAACTTATTTCAAGTATATGTTTTTACAAAGACACCCATTCATTTACAAGAAAAACAACAGATACAAATGGTTTTAGAAAGTTTATACAGTGATGTAAATGAAATAAATGATTTTTCAAAATTTCCAAATGATTATATGAAAGAAGAAATACAAAACTTTGTATATGTTAAAGGAAAGCATTATCCAAGTCTAAAAACAATAATTGGGTTTTCTATATCTGTTCCTGCTAGATTAAATGCAGGAAATATGAATGACCCTAAACTAACAAAAGAAGAACATGCTATAAGAGATGCCTTACTTGTTTATGAAGCTCCATTCAAGTTGGTTCAGGCTCAACATGGATTATGGAGTGAAGGAACCGCAATAATCGCACTTGAACATATATAATGTCCGACAAACCCCGTTTTTTCAGTCATTATACTTTTGCCTAAAGAGAGTAAGCAAATCATTAGTATGTCAGCCAATACCCCGAATTCTAATGGCAATCTTTTTGAGATAAAGACAATACAGGCGGCAGCTTTTAGAACTCTTATAGAAGCTCTTAAGGAGATTCTAACGGAAGCGAATCTTGAATTTGATTCAACGGGTATTAAGATTATGGCGATGGACGAGACCCACACGGTTCTTGTATACCTCAGACTTCACGCTGACCGTTTCAATGAATTTTACTGTCCCCAGAAGTTTGTATTAGGAATCAATATGATTTACCTTTTCAAGCTTATTAAGACCATGGGCAACAATGATTCACTCACACTCTATCTTCCTGCAAAGAATCCAAATAAGCTTGGAATTAAAATGGAAAATGCGGATAAGGCCACAACAACAAACTACTTCCTCAAGATTTTTGATACAAATGTAGAGGATATTCAGATTCCTTCACTCAGCTTTACAAGCATTATTCATATGCCTTCATCAGACTTCCAGAAGATTTGTCGTGATATGAATGGTCTTGGTGACGGTGAAAAGGTTGAACTAACATCTAGTAGTGGCGACCTTATTTTCAAGTGCCTTGGAGACTTCGCAGAGCAGGAGACTCTTATCAGTGAAAACACAACCATGAAGGTTCAGCGCACCTCAAAAACTAATGAGATTGTTCAGGGCGTCTTTCAACTCAAGCATTTAGTACTTTTTACAAAGTGTACAAACCTCTGTCCAGCGATTGAAATTTACCTTAAAAACGATTATCCACTTATTATAAGATACACTGTAGCTAATTTGGGTGAGATAAAATTAGTTCTTGCACCGATTAAGTCGGCGAAATAAAACTTGTGTTAAAAATGAACATATTCTTAATATAAGAATTAATTCATTATCTAATATTAGATATGCGTAGGTATTCACGCAAGCGTAAATATTCACGTAAAAAGGGTGGTAGGTTCATAGGAAAAGGAAGCTACGGTTGTACCTTTATCCCCTCATTATTATGTAAAGATGAAAGGACACCACGTGAAGGTGTTTCAAAATTACTAACAAATAAGGATGAAGCACAGATGGAAATAAAAATCTCACAAATATTATTAAGAATTGATCCCGAAAGAAAATATTTTTTAACTTCAACAGGAGATTGCGTACATGATCCTAGTAGTTTAAATATGTCAGAAAAAAATGGAAAATCATGTAATAAATATCAAACTGGAAGAAATACTAGGGATAGATATCTTATTTTTTATCCAATGGGTGGTCAAAATATTGATTCTGTTATATTACCTTCAGATAAGTATTCGGTTTTTATAAAAAGTCTTAGAAATCTTTTTGAAGGCCTTGTTGTCTTACATAGAGCAGATATATTTCATGCCGATATTAAAGAAGATAATATACTTTCATTATATGAAAATGGTAATTATAATACTAGATTTATTGATTTTGGTTTAACATCTGTGATAAGAGTTAATGGATTGTCTACCTTAAATATATTAGCTAATCATGAAATTATGAATTATCACCCATATTACCCACTTGATGTTATTTTAATGACTGAATCATCTAGAAGAAGAATTAATCAAAAATTTATAAATGACTGGAATACAAAAATCAAGACTTCTTATTTATATGTTCCACAATCAGTGTACTGGGATAGAAATTGGAATCTTAATATAAATTCGGATACAATGATGCAACAATATAATAATAATTATATTTTTTACGGTGATATAAAAAGAATTACAAAGTCTATTGATATAGGTGCACTTGGAATAGCTTTATGTACGTTATATTCACGCTTAACTGGACACTATTCAAGAATAGATAATTCAACTAGTAAAAATACAATTGCTATTAATATACCAGGCTACCAAGGAAAAATTCAACTAAAAGATTTAAGAGTTGAACACTTCAACGGTGATAGAGAAATATATGGCTGGCATTTAAATATAGCATCAAATTTTAGCCTTAAATTCTTTGATTTAATTATTAAAATGTTAGATATAAATGGCTCTTTAAGACTCACAGCTGAAGAAGCTCTAGAATATTTTGATAGTATATTAATAGACATTGATACTATATTCTATGGTTTATTTGATGAGAGTGTTCTTAAAAAGTCATTAAAATATATTAATGTAAAAGTTGCTGAACCAGAATTTGCGGGTTTTCCAAGAGTTGCCCCACCTGTATCGGCTGCCTTTGTTCCACTTCCACCTAGACGTCCAACTGGACCTAAACCACCACCTAGAACAAAAGCATTTGCTCCACCACCACCTAGTAGAGAAGCATTTGCTCCACTTCTATCTAGAACTGAATTATTTGCACCACCACCTAGTAGAGAAGCATTTGCTCCACTTCTATCTAGAACTGAATTATTTGCTCCACCACCTAGTAGAGAAGCATTTGCTCCACTTCTACCTACTCATCCAACTACACATAAACCTCCAAGTAGATTTAATTTAGCTCCACCAGCTTCATATGCTCCAGCTAGTCATTTTCCAGGTTCATATCCAGTTACAAAAGAAGCTTTATATGCTCCAGCTAGGCATTTTCCAGGTTCATACCCACTTAAGAATTTAACAGGCGTTCCATTACTTAAAACTAGAAAAAATAACAATAATGCATCATTAAATAATACAATAAAAACAGCAAATCTAGAATTAGAAAGATATAAATCAGGGTTAGGATTATAGTTTCTTCTGCGTATGAGGCGTATAAACAATCTCTGAACTCTGATTAATATTGTCTAAAACAACAAGCTCCTCAGGCTTACAAAACTTCATACAATCCTTATTCCAGACCTTAATAATATTAAAACTCTGTATATTTTTTGGATCATAAATACGCTTTGGACTAATGCTCACACCCTGAATAATATTTTCAGGGTTTGATATAGTTTTACCCATCATTGAAGCAATAGTGTACAGTAAAAAATAATTCACAGCCTTTTGACGATTTACACGAATGCTATAACATCCTCCACGAATGTTTGCGTGATTTTCATATAGTGGAGGAACACCCTCACGCATCCAAAATATCATTCCCTGTTGCATACTAACATCTTGTACCTCGTTAGTAAGGCTAAAAAACTCTCCCCAAGTTTTAACGACTCCCAGTTTAATATAGGAATCAGAAGTCCAGCGTGTGTCTACAGGATTGTGGTAGTATAAGCACCACGACCCTGTAGGAATAGAATCAGTTAAGGACATGGGGCTCTATTAACTAGTGCCTAGAAGTTTTAGGCTGTTTTCATATCTAATTCTATCTCATCACCATCTATATTTATAACATGTAGTATATACTTTGAGGTTAGGTATGAATCTAATATAATCTTGTTCTGATATGCCCAGACAAACACTACAAAACGTAGTGGAGGATCAACCTGCGAAACAAAAGAAACTTCCTGAAACCAATCAGAAAGGTCACTGAAAAAAACATCATCCTTGTATAAGGTCACAGAAAGATAAGGAAGTTTTTTCGCAGGTGTTTCTGTCATATATCTAAATCCATTGTCAGTAAAGGACCAGCATGCTGATTCTATATCAGGGGTCAAGGTACTAGCCTTAGAGACAATTACAGGTAGTTCTGAATCTACAAAATAAAGAGTTTCTTCTGAAAAACTATTGACAAGCAATCCGGCGGTTTTTTTAGTCTGTCTAAGTAACCGCTGTATTAATGATAGTGACCATATATATAAAAACATCATTGACTGAAGCATACTAGCCATTATATGGTTCTTTACAGAATGTTTTTAGACCCTAGTAGGTATGTCTAGACAGCTTCATAAATTACCTCTTTCAAGTCCGGTCGGTAGTGGTACAAAAAATCTTATGTCTATACTTGAAGGTGAACATAAGCTTGGAAAGGGCGTTCTAGGATTTTTTGACCCTAAGGCTGAGGGTGTCCTTAGAGGTTTATCTAGAAGTATGCGTGACGATATTAATAGACTACACGAACCAGGTTCAAAGACTATACCTATTAGAGGTTCTCTTGCGGTGTGGAGAAGAAGATATCCACACGCAAAATACGCAAATATAAGCAGAAGAAAGGATTTAACAGATGCTGATTTTGTACACTTACAGGGTCTAGAATATCTTGACATGTCATTTTGTAACAGTGTACACATCACGGACGCTGCCTTTGTACATCTTGTGGGAATTCATACACTAGATATGTTTTACTGCAACCAGGCTACCATCACGGACGCAGCCTTTGCTCACCTTGCAGGCATCCATACCCTTGACATGTCGTTTTGTAATCAACCAACAATCACTGATGCAGCCTTTGTACATCTTGCGGGAATTCACACGCTCAATATGACAGGAAATTCCAGTACCACCATTACAGACGCCGCCTTTGTGCCCCTTGCGGGCATCCACACGCTAGACATGTCTAGCTGTAAACAGCCGACCATCACAGACGCTGCCTTTGCGCACCTTGCGGGCATTCATACACTCATCATGAGGGGCTGTAATCAGCCGACAATCACGGACGCCACCTTTACACACCTTGCGGGCATCCACACGCTAGATATGGAGGGTTGCACCCAAAGGCGCATCACGGACGCCACCTTTACATATCTTGTAGGTATTCACATTCTAGTCATGTCATACTGTTGGCAAGATACCATTACAGGAACAACCCTAAATCTTCTTGGAAATAACTTAGAAATTCTTAATATAGACTACTGTAATCCTATAACAATCGCCGAAGCAAATAGATTCTATGGAGTAAGACAAGGTGATAGTAGCGTAAAAAAATATCCTCATGTAGGTGGAAAATATAGAAGAAAAACAAGTAAACTTTCTAAAAAGCTTAATAAAAAATTGACTAAAAAACATTTAAAAAAACATAAAAATGCGAATTATTCTTAGCCTTAAGCAGATTCTTCCTCTATGGAATCCTAAAATGAGCCTTGATTCTCTAGAAGAAAAGCTTGAAGATAATACATTTAGGCACACCCTCGCCACACGATATGCAAGGAAACATAAACTTCATAATGGCGCCACCCTAGAATTTCCAGAAGATGGATACAGAAATCACAATCTTCTTTTCTGGGATGCCCAGAATGAAACGATTGTTGAGCCCTTTACTGAGATTGATGATTACGGAAGTGTTCCTCCACGATTTGTAGTAGGTGATGGATACTTTAATCCTTATGATTGGGTAGATGAGGTTCAACATAACACTTATGTCTTTCCTGCTAGACCACTTATTAATACAATGAAGGCCTTAGCAGAAAAGTATCCTGATAAAAAAAAGATGATTGTTAAAATCAATGATTATAATTACACTGTATTTTACGATCCAGTAAAAATGAATGGTGAATGGGATTCTTGTATCTTAGAAGTTTGTGCGTTTCATGGTAAGCTATTTGAAGTCTTTCCAGGCGATCCATCATGGCGAAATACGATTGTTGATTAGATTGCCCTAATTGACTTACCAGTCCAGATTCCAACTATTTCACCATCTAGATAGACATTACCATCATCATCACGTGCGTAAGTAGTTCCCTTATATTCAAACTCTTCTACATCAATACCTTCCTCTTCCTCTTCCTCTTCTACCTCCTCTACCTCAGAATCTTCATCAAGGTCAATCATAGGGGGGCTCAGTGAAGCAAGAGCACTAGTAAGAGCTGGAGACTGAGTCCGTGAAACAACAACATTTCCTGAACCCACGGAAGGCTTAATATCCATAAGTTCTGCCGATTCATTTGTACTGAGTTTTTTCTCAATATTCAGTACAGATGTTGAAATAGATGATAGTAGTTCACTGCCATTCTTAGACATAGAATCACGAAGTTCAAATTCAAGAAGAGCTACAGCAGTAAGCATACTATCACGAAACTTGCTTAGGGCATTATGAACTGAGTCGGCCATATTAGCTTATATTAACAAAAAATCCTCGCCAATTTTTTTATCCCTTGGTAGTTATTTGTAGGCAAGAGTCAAGGGTACTTTCCTTGTCCTTAAGAGGCTTTGTGCGACGTAGTTTAAGAGGTTTTGCCTCATTATTATTGACCGAAACGACTGGCGCCACATAGGACGATGAATAAATAGTACAAAGAGGCGTTTCGTAAAAATCAATTGGCTTTGTATCAATAGAAGCAAGAATACTCACCATGGGTGGCATATGAATATCTACACGAATTCTATGAGCATCACAAATCTTATGAAACTCTTCAGATGAGATTGTTCCACCAAAACGCTCCATACATTCTCTTGGCGGAGCAGGATAAATACGCCCCTCAGTAAAGGTAGTATACAGCCGATTTAGAAGGGCAATACGCTCCCACCGCGTGTGAGTATCAAGAAGTTCTGATATAAGATAGGCCATAGAGCACTGTGGGCTACAAAAGTTACCATAGACTCTCCAGACATCATCAATAACATTTGTAGGGATAATACAAGGCCGCCCCTTAAAATTTTCACAACACCAGAAACACGCAACAGATGTATTTTCTGGAAGAGTCATTGTTTTTGAAGAGTTTTCATATTCTACAAATAGATTATCAGTTCCATAGACCTTTCTTTCAACAGTTTCCTGTTTCTTTACTTCCTTGTGTTCCTTTACTTCCTTAAGTTCTTCCTTTTTCTCAGGCACAGTATTTTCATAGGTTGCTTCGCTAGAAAATGGGTCAATCTCAGCAGCATTAAAGGCCTCTGGTTGGCACGGAGGGCGTGGGTCATATGTAAGATGCTCATGAAACTGTATGTCACTGCTATGAATTGGAAGATGGGCAATAAGAGATCGCCGCGCCTCAGGTTGAAATCCACCCTGTATTCCATCAGGTGTAACAACCGCAACAACCTTATGTTTTGTTGATTTCTTTTCTTTCTTAACATTATTAGTATCAAGCTTCTTGCGTGGAGGCATCTAATACAAAACCTCACAACCTTCTTTAGACACTTTTGGGATTAAAGAGAATATGCTATATAAGTACTATGGACCTAATCCCAAATCCAAGGGTCCGAAGAATATTAAAATGTATACGCGAAGATACAAGTCGCCTACGCCATCTTCTATTCTATGGACCACCAGGAAGTGGAAAGACATCAACAGCGCGACTTTTTATTGAGTCGTGGTACCAAACTAAATGTCCTCCTGGCGCAACCCTATTCTTAAATGCTTCTGATGAGCGTGGTCTAGAATCTATTCGTGAACGTGTATTTCCATTCTTAAACAGTCAAAATCTGTTACCAGAACATGTAGACCTTCCACGTTTCTTAGTCTTTGATGAGGCAGAGACTCTCACAACCTCTGCTCAGCTTTCTCTTAGACATATTCTTGAAAGCCACCCATCATCAAAATGCTGTATCTTATTTCTTGTAAATACAATAAGTGGAATTGAAAGGTCCCTACATCACAGATTTCTTAGGATTCGGTTTGACCCACTTCCATCTGATTGCTTAGCTGAAAGAGTAAAACTATATGCTCCTGACAAAGAATCACCTACACCACTTGATACAATTCGTCTTCGTGGAGACCTTCGTATCTTTCTTCATGTTCCAACGGCCTCACAGGCCTTAGCCCGTACATTATGGAAATGGCTCCATGAAAAGGATGACCCTGAGGAAGTCTTTACACGTAAGACCTTAGAGGACATTTTCTGGATTGGTATGGTCTTTAATATACTAGATTTACCTCTTGTATCTTATATTACCAGTCTTAGCCAACAGGGTGTATTACATAGTATGCCAAATAAGCTATATCAGTCTCATATCAAAAGCATTCGTAATACCTTGTTAAAAAAACTTGATGCGGATTTATTTCCTTAAATGGTTATATGGATTATGTTAAGCCAACACAACTTAGGATTAGTACTAAGGTAATTACCGCAAATACGGGTACTACTATTAAGACTAAGCTTCTGTTTGATAACATGACACAGATTCTTATTCCTCTTTGGTGGCCTGGTGAGGGTATTCTTAAGATGGAACATGAGAAAAATATTATTGGCTTCTCAAAACGTGACCTTTTCAGCAAGCGTGGTGTAAGTGATAAGACCTTCTTTAATCAGAGTACAATTGTACTACGAAAGGCAACAAACGCAGAACATACAGATTTTAAAGAGGTTAATATTAAACTCTTTGGAAACGGTGGAATTCAGATGACTGGTATTCCAGCTGAGGACTTTGCCCGTGAAACTCTACTATGGCTTATTGAAGAACTCAAAAAGATTACACCAAGTGTATTTGAATCAACTCCTGAACTTCAGAAATTTAAGGTTCAACTTATTAATAGCGATTATCAAGTGGCCTATCCTATTAATCGCAATGCACTACATACTATTCTTAGCAATAAGTATAAACTATTTAGTACCTTTGAGAGCACTATTTATCAGGGTGTAAATACAAAATACTATTACAATGACAAACATCCGGATAAGAATAATCCTGGAATCTGCCTTTGCGACCGTCGTTGTAAGGGTCAGGGAACTGGCAGTGGCCCCGGTGAATGTAAACGTATTACCATGAGTGTCTTTCAGACTGGTAAGATTATTGTAACTGGTGGCCGTTACTTGTTTCAGCTTGAGGAGGCCTACAATTTCTTGAATAAGGTCCTACAGACTCATGCAAGGGATATTTTACGTCTTCCTGCGGAATAAATTTAATAGAAAACTACGACAGTGACGTAGAACAGTTTGTTATGGCCACCCCTCAGGTTACACAACCTGTACAAGACTTACCTCTACCTTCTGCCCAGGCCCTTCTTCAAGCTGCGAAGCTTGCCCAGCAACTTGATCGCCCCATTCAAATGGACTACTTTGCGGACACCTTTTCCGGCAAGGCTGTTATTGGTGAGGATGAGGACACAAAGGATAAGCTTCTTGTAAAGAGTAACGATGAGTATACGAGCCTTGTTCAGAAGATATATAAGGTGGGTGAAGATTACCTTGTACTAACGGAGAACTCAATCTATATCATCAGTGGCAAGGTACAGAAGCGCAAGATTAAGGCTTCGGCCTTACTTGCTAACTAAACATTTTTTAGTAATTATTATAAGATAATCTATATGAAAGAATTATCTTAGAATATATTTAAAAGTTTATTTCTTCTCAAGAAGCGCCCGAGAACAGACTAGGTACTGGAAAAGAGCAAGAACAGCTCCGAGTGAGGCCGTTAGTAGACCCTGGAAGCCAATACTAACTGAAAGGCCTTTCGGGAGCTTGAAACTTACTAGGATGCCAATTGTGCCTATAAGGGCAAGAACGGCAATAACGGCATAGATGTAGAAGATATAGTGGTAGGTCGTACAGATTGTCTCACTACTGATCTTCTTTGTCCACTGTGGTTCCATTTCTACTATGGACGCGCTAAAAAATATATACATGTTAATAGAAATGGCCAGTCGTAAACATCGTAAGGCTCATCGTAGAAGTCGTAGACACCGCAAGCACAGCGCTCGTGTTCACAGCGGCGGTATGGCTCCTGTTGATTATGTCAATAAGGGTCCTATGGTTCTAAATCTAGCGCAGGGCAATGACTTTGCCAAATATCACGTTGGGCAACACGGTGGAATGGCCCCTTACCCGGGTGCGGTTAATAGTTCAATGCTTCCTGGAGATCTAGCTGCTTCTGCTCGCATAACTTCAACGCTAAATGCTTATAATCAGATTAAGGGCCTTCAGGATGGTGGCAGAAAGCGCCGTGGAAGCCACAAGCGCCGTGGAAGCCACAAGCGCCGTGGAAGCCACAAGCGCCGTGGAAGCCACAAACAACGTGGTGGTGTCTTAGTTCCATGGGGCGGCGGCCGCCGTAACACACGCCGTAACCGTCGTAATTCCCGTCGTCATATGTATGGTGGCGCCGCCTACAATTTAACCGCTGATTCACCAATGTTAGTCCCGGAGTCATCTAAGATGCTTATACCACCTTCAATGGTACAGCAGGCTGGACTTCATCGTGAGTGGGCCGATGCCGCCAACCCAAGTTCAATGATGCCTAAGTAATTAGTGAAAGCGATTAGCAGTAAAAGAAGTACCCTTCTCTAGCTTTTCTGGTAGAACAAATAGTCCTTGAAAATAAGGTAAATTATTTTTCAGAACTTCTAAATCCTCCTTTGATGGTTTAACAATAACGGTAAGATGTAATTCGCCAAAGTTTTCATCAACGGGCATACCAAGTCCATTAAAAACAAGAACACATTTATTCTGAACTCCAACAGGAAGTTCTAAGACAAGACCGTCAGTATATCCAGGATGGTCCTTAAAAAATGCCTTAGAACCACAAAGACTCTCAGATAGTCCAATGGTCACCGTGGCCTTCAGGTTAGCTCCCTCACGTACAAAGGATGTTTCTTCATCAGCCGTCTGTAGTTCAACAACAACATCTCCAGCCTCTTCAAACTCCTCAATCTGACTACTTTCTCCAGAAAGGATTATTCTATCACCAGAACTCATTCCCTTTTTAACAACCAGTTGTAGAATTTTATCTTGTTTAATAAACTTAGAACCACCACAGGGTCCACAGGAATCACCCCTTCCCTTTCCAGACCCTCCACATCTACCGCAGGGACCAGTATTTTCCATAATCATAGGACCCATCTGAATGATTTGACGTTTTATACCCTGACCATTACAATCGCCACAGGGTACACTATTTATACATCCTTGACCCTTACAATCAGCACAAAAGCGATTTCTTTCTAAATTTATTTGTAGGGTACGACCGTAATAAAAGTCTTTAAGGCTTAATGGTATCTGTGTCTTACGTGCTGGAGCCTTTCCAGGACGGCGACCCATCTGACGTGGACCTCCACCTCCACCAAACATTCCAAACATCTGATTTATATCAAAGGGAAAGGGCATGCCACCACCCCCACCTCCACCGCCCCCCTCACCAGGAATCTGTCCAGTCTGATCATAAAAGTTCTTTTTACCCTCATCACTCAGAATCTCATATGCCTCAGAGATTGCCTTAAACTTCTCTTCTGCTACATGTTTCTGATCTACAGGGGCCTTATCAGGGTGATACATCCGACTGAGTTTTAAATATTGC
>Ga0114979_10001050_pt1 | contig 18406 bp, 12 predicted proteins | sample S_140625_EF_Meta_FD_87315 | JGI IMG/M metagenome (GOLD analysis project Ga0114979, IMG submission 87315) | Freshwater microbial communities from Lake Simoncouche, Canada to study carbon cycling - S_140625_EF_MetaG | ecosystem: Environmental > Aquatic > Freshwater > Lake | place: Lake...
AAACTAGTAGTAGGATCTCCATTTAGTGCATTCTCACAAGAGGGTGTTAAGCCTTGGTCATATTACATGAGCGGTGGAGCTAATTCTGGAGTTAAATTATCATATAATGGTGGTGCTGGGGCCGCATATGTATTTGAAAAAACATTTAAGGGAAGTGGACTGCATGGAGTGTTATTACCTTGGGAGTTTACACAAAAGTTGCGACCATCATCTATTAATGTTAGTCAAGATTTAGATAATAGTACAACTTCGCAAACTATTTTAGGTAACAATAGTTATACAAATCAATATCTGGCTGAAAATTCTACAGTGGGAGATCAATTTGGTCATGATGTCGATATTGCGTCAGATATGATTATTGTGGGTGCGCCGGGACATGACTTTGGAAATCTGTCTATTAATGGTACGGGCGAATTTATCAGAAAGTCATTTAATAGTGAATTTAATATTCCATCTAGAACCACTTTTGATTTGGGCAGTAGTGGCTCAAGAGTGGCGTTGCCAAACAGTGGCACGGTTGTGTTAAATAATGGTGCTATATTCACTTTTGAAAATAAAATTGTTGATTGGCCGACAAAGCAGAAAAAGTGGGTTTATATAGAAAAAATAGTACCACAAGGAATAATGGCTAGAAGTTCTGGCAATGAAAATGATAATTTTGCCAGCGCCGTCGCAATATCTAGAAATTATAGATCAGACTCGGATTATACTATTGTCGGCGGGGCAACACGTAATAGTTATTCATCTAGCGGAACCGATATAGCATTAAATGCTGGAGCGTCATATACTCATGATATTATGCTTAGAAAGCCACCTCCAGTGTCTCCACTGCCAGAATCATATATTGAAGCAAAAATATTTGGAGAGCGTGATGGATCTGGCGTTCCAACCGTACAGGTGCGTATTACTAATAACAATCAAAATAATGCGGTTTCTTATACTAATGGTATAGTCTACAGTAATCGTGATGGTAACATATTTATGGAGGTATCTGGTCAGGATCTCTCTACTAAGGGCTTTATTGGACATAGACCCTTTATACAGTCTATTGATGGTCAATATGCTTATGGAAAGCCCGACAATAACTCCTTTAATTTGTTCATAGATGGAAAACAAGAAAAAGAAGCCCCTATGAACATGTTTGTGGATGTCTCTAATTCAGCATTTGTGTATAATAATATAGGATTATACAATAGTGCTATATTAGATTTTGCGTCTAGTATACCTAGTGGCCTCAGTCTATATGTAGATTGTCCAGAGCCAATTAGTATATCAGGCAGTTTGTTTCTATGTACTAGTGGGATAGGAAACTATACTGACACACTTAATATGCGTATCAGGGGAAAATAATGATTATCATACATTCTACAGCTACTGGCAATTCTGGCGCTAAAGTTATTAGGCCATGCCCACTCATATCTATTGCTTTTGCTATGAATAGAAATAAGATGGGCAGTATGGGTGGCAGTTATACTATCACCTTAACTGGAGCTATATTGCCAGACGAGGGATCTCCATATGCCAGTAGTCCCGGTGGTATCGTAAGTGATTCTTCGGCTTCACAGCAAAACTTTGCCGCTGTTTATAACCCAAGACCCGCTGGCCAAAGCGTAGAAGCGAGTGGACGAATGGGTGCTATCTTCCACAAACAAAATGCTCTACGTGAATTATTTGCTATAGACGGACAGAAGATGGAAATTTTGCCAATTACTGGTAATGAAGCAGCCATTACATGTTTTCCAACTTTAGAGTCTATTAATTTTGAAGAGGGTGTTTATATTAATATTTGTCGATATACCATAACTTTAAAAGCGGAAGTGCTTTATGACAAGGCTTTAAACGTGCTTTTAGATGGTTCGGTGGCTATGAATTTTGAGCCAAGTGGCAATATTACTAGCATGGTCGATAGTGCCGGGGGACAACTAGCATTCCCCATAGGAAAATCATATGGGCCTCATACCTACGCTGTTGGCACGGGATTTCAAGGGCGAGAAACTCTTGAAAATATGATGGTGCGCGTTGGTGGTTTTGTTGAAGATTTTAGTGAAAATTGGGCTATAGAACTAGATGATAGTATGCACAATACAAACATGGTAGATCCATCAACATCACCTCGTCCAGTAAATATTCTAAGGGGCTATAGACTAACCCGCAACATGAGCGCAACTGGCAAAACCATGTTTTCTGACAGTGGAAGATATGAGGCTTGGCAACAAGCTAAAGGTTTTATTCTAAACAAACTATATGATCCATCTGGCAGTATGTATGATTATCCTAAATTAACTTTAGATCATTTATTAGCTAGTGGATTTCTTAATTTAGCTGATAAGACATTTGGAGGATATAATCATTCTAGAACAGAAAGTATAGATAAAACCGCTGGAACATATAGCACTAGTGACACTTGGCTGTTATCTAGTGGAACAGCCTATGAATCATACTCCACCTCATTTTCTTCTTCAGCCGAAGTTAATCAGTCTACAGCTACTATTGAAGGCACTATAAAAGGCTTAACTTCTATTAGTGCTAGTGGCAATATATACGGTGGCAATGAATATAATGCTAGCAACGCAAATAATGCATACGATAACGCTGTATTAAAGTACCAATCTGTTAGTAATAGTGGAAATTTTGGTGTGGGTTGCCACATCTATAAAAGACTACAAAATGTATCCAATTTATCATTTCTTCCACAACCCATATCAGTCACCGTTGGAACTAATGAATTCACTGGTGAAATTACATATAATATTGTTTTTAGCAATAGGCCGGGACATATATTAGATGATACCATTTCTGAAAATATTACAATTAACGACACATACCCCGGTGACGTATTTGCTATTATTCCAGTTCTTGGACGAGCTAATGGGCCAGTGCTTCAATATTTAGGGTCTAGAACAGAATATAAAAGAGATGTTACAATATCAATGGTTTTTAATTTTAACACAAGTAGACTTCTCACAACAACTGTGGCCCCTTATGGTGCAACCACCACAATACGGCCCGTAGCTACACAAATACCGTGGAATAGAGATCAATTTGTTTTTAGCAAACCAACACTATTTGAACCAAATAGATCTCTTATATTAAACTTAATGAAAAGTTTGAGTCCAGCATATGAAATTGGGGTAAGAAAATATTTTCTAAGTCCACCAGTAGAAACGTGGAATCCATATGATCGTAGTTATAGTATTAGTCTTAGTTGGACATATGAATTGGATCACTAATGACATATCAAGAAATAATAAAAACACAACCAAGTAAATCTTCAGGAGGTGAAGGTCTAACTACCACCACCACCACCACGGCAAAACCATGGTCGGCATTAGCTAAATCTCCGCTAGAACCTACTGGATTTTCTATTCCCCTATCAAATGGCCTAACATCATATCAGTCTATTTGGGCCTCTGGTATTACTGATTTTACTTTATTTAATCCATACATTCATTATCATAATAAAAGCGGTGGAGACAGAGAGAATCCAAGTGTTCTGTGGACTGAAGCAAGTGCGGGTGGCGCAATAACAATACAACCAAGCTCTCTTTTAATAGAGTCGCAGATAAGATTTGAAATCTATATTCAACAATTTAGACAACCAGATTATTACAACAGCGCCCGCACATTTGGTTCACGCTAAAATAAATTAGGAATAACAAAATGACTAGATATGACCAAATGATTAGTCAAAGCGGTATGCTTCCAGATATTCCTATCGTACCACTAACATCAACAACACCCCAACCACAAACCACAACATCAACAACCACTACTATTTATCCAGCGGGTGGCAATCATAGTATTATTCCAGCTTCTGGATACTGGGGAACGGGCTGGCCAGCAAGTGGCGCGATACCACAATCTTTATCTGTGGGTGGTTGGACCGTTAGTGGTTCTGGATACCACAGAGGATTTAAACACCAGACATTTTTAGGGGCTTCTATTCGTAGCTTTAGTATGAATGGGGGTTTTGGTGATAGTAGCTCTACGCTCAATGTAGAATTAGTAAATGATGAATATAACGTATCAGATAAGCAGGGCAAGGGCGGTGGAGATGATGTTTATCATAATGGAGTGCATGATTTATTTGCCCCACCAATGGTTGGCTCTCCCGTATTTTTCAAATTTGGCCAAAATTTTGCCACAGTAGAAGAAGCATATAGAAAAACATATGATGATCTTTATGATCAGATGACTTTTACTGATACAGACGCACCACAAGCCGCTGGTTCATATAGTAATAATGTATTCCCCCCAGCCGCATTACTAGATGGGCAATATGTTAACTTAGAAGAAGCGACATTCACTCAGGGGTTGAACGATAGGCAGACTATAGTTACGGCCCCAATTTTAGATTTTACTGCTCCTATGACAAATAAGAGCCGAGGAAAGTACCATTTAGTATTTGGTGGCATACTACAAACATATACTCAAAATAGAGGGCCGGGAGGAAATCCACTATATTCAGTTCAAGTGACTGATCCTAGAGAAATACTTGCCAATACCTCATTAATATTAAACAACTATACGGGTACGGTTTATGACAATCAAAATTTATTAAATATTTATGGATTCTTAGAACATAATTTATCAGATTCTCAAAAAATAATTATCAGTGGAGAATGTCCAAAATATAGACCATTAACAAAAATCATTGATATCAATAAACAAATAACAACAGGGTCTGGCGCTGTTAGTTTTAAATATGATGATACTTATAGAACATCGCTGTGGGATTCATATAGGGAGCTTCCCCCATTAGCAGCAAACGCCACACTCCTTGATCGTCAAGCTAGGGCCAATAGACGATATGCCGCACTAACCTCTGCCCCAACTGCCGGTCGTGTGTCTTTTCCAATAACCGGCACTGGATTTTCTAGGCGTGGCCCTCAAGGTATTCCTTACTACAGGGTCAAACAGGCCATTGAAACTTTAATGGGCCTCAATGGTAAACTACCTCAAGAATATAAAGATAGGGGTTTTGGTGGTAGAATTAATTTTCGTGGATTTAACTATGTTGTAGATTTTAGTAATTTACCTAACGTGCCGGGATTATATTATCTAGATTTTGATCAAATAAGTATATTAGATTTAGCACTAGAAGTTTGTGATGTTGTTAGCCAAGATTTATTTGTAACTTTGTTGCCAGTAATAAAAGAGCATCCAGCCTGTAAATTAATTTATGATTGGAACAAATCACATCAAGGCACTGGGATAGATGACAACAAAAAAGATATGATAGCTAGAATCATTAAATTAAATGCTATTGATAGATCAAGTCCTCCTAAGTATGGAGCTATTAAATCATATATAGATGGATTAGCCATGAGTGGCATTTACGTAGAAAATCAAGATCTGGGATTTGAACTATCTAATGTTGTGACTGATAAATTTGTTACTGGCGCACAAGAAGTTGATATACATTATTTTTCTACTAATAATGATAGAGAAGCTTTAGTAGATAAGGCCAAAAAATTAGGCGTAACAAGAACACTATCTTCAGACGCTATGAAGCCGGGATATAAGTGGTCACTAGAATGTGCGCTTGCTCAACAAGTGTTGCCTTACTATGGAATGCTTGGTAACCACGCAGTAACTATTCCAAAGGGGTTTGGTGCATACCAGCAAATATTATTAGACGCTTCTAGTTTATCCGCTAATGGAGTGGGAGCATATTATGTAGCAACCGAATTAGAATTAAGATGTGCAATGATCTCATATGAGAGGTGGGTAGACTTTTTACAATTGTATAATGATAAATACGTAGAGTCCATTGAATCTGATGACGCTACAGAAATAGCTACAATATCATCTAACCCTAAACCCAACGGAGGAGGGGTTGATCCTCCCATTTTTAATCTTTCTAATAACTATGCTGTCACAGTTCCTAGATCTGTATTCAACACTTATACACCTGCGGCATCAGGATTTAACAAAGATAAGTTGCCATGGAGTCCATGCAATCCACCGTATGGATACCCACTATACTATAAACGCATGACTAAAATAGGGTGTCCAGAAGGGGGCTTAACCGACATTCATACTAGATGGCAAACGGTTCTAACTAATTATGCAGAGTTTAAATCAACCGACAATGATAATTATAAAGCAGTAATAGGCAGTCAACTAGAAAGCATGAGACAGTTAGCAGAAAATACACCATTAAGCACATTTGAGAAAGCATATTATGATGCTCTTGAAGCCTTAATGTTCACGAAAAATCCTGTGCCGGGAGACATAACACAAACCATGGCTTTCATTGAGCCAATGATAGAGTCTCAGCACCGTGCTTTTGCTATACTTCCAAAGGTTGCTAAGAAAAATATAGAAAATGCTAAAAGGGTATATGATTTTGTTAAAAGTGTTGCAGAAGATTGTTTGGGGAAAAAATTCTTAGTTAAATTACCGAAAGAGGTTAATTTATCATACAAAAATCTAATAACCTACAAAAACGTAGAGATAGGGGAATATGGAGAGGGGCCATTTGGGTTTAAACCTAGACCTACAACTTCTGGAGTTGGGGATGAATTTAGAAGCACCTTTATAGCTGCGATAAAGGCAGAAAGATCACCGTACAATACCATGGAGGCTTTCTTGTCTTCTGGCACTTTAGCAAACCCAAATCAGGTGAATAGCACAACAACATATACTGGCGCATGTAATGTTAATTTTAATCCCATATCTGACCAATATGAATGTAATTATACCCCAACAGACCATGGGGGGTTTTTTCCATTTGATTTATATCCAAACGTATTTTCAAACTCCGTAAATATATTAATTAAAAATAGCGGCTATAACCTTTTACCAACTGGCGTTCAGCAAATGCTAGTTCCCTATGACGCTACAAATTTTATTAATGATAACGGTCGCATATGTTCATATGTCAGATTTGATAATAGTGAACATTTATCGTTCGAAGGATTCAATAAAGATGATTTGGTGCAACAAACCTATACTGTTCATGGAATGATTCCAGATTTATCATATGATTTAGAGAATGTGAAGGGCGATATTTTTCATGCTTTTCCAGCATTCAAAACAGCCCCAGAAACCAGCGGCAACGTTATTCCTGACACCCCCAAGCAAGTAGCATTTGTTAAATGTTCTGTTAGTGATAAAATATTTATGCCCCCTAAAATGTCTGGGATTTCTTTAAATGTATTTGCACAAGCAACCCAAGAAATAAAAACAAAATCAAAATCACGCAAAATTTTTATACCGTGTTCTGGTCTGGATAGCACGGGTACTACTTTGATACCGGGAAGTGGTGTTTTTGTGGATAGTTTTCGATATTATACCGCCCATTATGTTCCGCTATCAGATCCCGGCGAACAAGTCACAGTTATGGATTTTAATCGTAAATATGAACCAATGCTTGGACATGATGTTATTAATACTGAACTAGAAGAATTAAACACAGATCATGTTTACGCGCTCATTACTTTACCATCCAGAGTCATACCCACTAAGGACGCTAGACTAAGAGATGCTACTTTTCAAAATATTAATTCAGAAATATTTAAACATTTAATGACCATGGATACTGTCGAGGGACCAAAGGGATTTGATAAACCCCTCGCTTTAAAGGGACCGCAAACTAGTATACTTAAAACGTTTGATCCACACTGTAAATTTCTTAACGCAGATTCTAGAGTTAATGCATGGCTGGCTAGTAAAAAAGCTATACAAAATTTAAATTTTGGCTTACCACAACAAATAAATGTATCTTGCCCTTCACCAATTTATCCTGACCTAGTAGCTTTACCCTTAATGTCTAAAGATCGATGCTATGGCCCTTGGGTATCTTCTTTATTAGATGGTCAAGCTAAACTTTTTGCTAATATTGGCGGTAAAGTAGAATTTATTAAAGACGAAAATTTAGCACCATGGAATTATGCTGGATATACATTACTTAATGCTGCTGGTAGACTGAAAGCAGAATTTTCAAATAGTTTATTATTATTTTCAGAAAGAGGAGGATTTTCTGTTCCATCTGCACCAAGCGGAGTTTCTTTGGGCGTGGCATTGATGGGGGCTGGCCCCATAATAACGAATATATCTATTGATGTATCTGAAGCTGGAATAAAAACCACCTATAAATTAGATTTGTACACATCTAGCTTTGGCAAACTACAAAAACAACAGCAAGATAAAATAGCTAAAATGGGTAGAGAAAAACAAAAAGTGACCGATGAAAGAAATGCCCTGATCAGAAAAGGTCTTGGTAAAAATGCTAAACGAGAAAATTATATCGATAATTATAATGCTATGACATCTAGCCCCATGCTTATGCGCGGCTTAGATAATGTTAAACCCATGACTGATATATGCATGTCGGTTACTCCAAAACATACCAACAGTTGGAGTTCTCAACTACCCGCTGGAGTAGGCGCCGCTCCCACTCATATTGCTAATTATTGGCATGTTGATGGATCATTACAATCTACAGATATGATTGGGTCAACCGCGCAATCTTTTCTTGATGGCAGATCTTTGTCGGCTGCGTATTATAACGCCAGCAATGCGTCACTATCCGAGATATATAAACCAATATCCATGGATTCTTTTCATGCTAATATGGCTTATGTGCCTAACCCTCAAATTGCCGCCAAAGCAATTCTCAGTAGAACAGAAGGTACGCCGTACAACGAAACAGAGATTACTAGATATGGAGTTTCATAATGTCTTTATTTGAAATTAATTTACATAATCAATCCACATACTATCATTCATTTGCTACAGATGATATGGCCATGCAAGCTATTGGAATGGCTAACTATAATATTAGTGGAATAACTAAGTACTTAGCGAATCCTAATGATCCAGACATTACAGAATTTTTTGCAAATGCTGTTGATACTGCGCAAAGAGAATTAATTGGTAACGGCCTCGCACTTAATACTTTGGCCATATTGCGGATTGAAGATACAGCTACTGGTGATTATGTTTACAAGGAAGGACTAGACGTTCTTGCAACTATATCGGGCGTTCAAGCTTTCCCCAACATAGAGACATTATTAAATAAGCATCAAGCTTTTCAATTAGGTTCTCTAACGCCAACAGATGATGAAAAACAAGTTATTAATAATATTCAAACAAGTTATTCTGGATGTATAAATTTTACAGCAACATTCTCAGTATTAGATTGCCCGCGAACTCCACATGTTAGACTGTATCTTAAATCAAAACAAAATAATGATACATCTAGAGTTGTGGCTCAGAATGGAGAAATGTTACTTTCTAGCATACCAAGGACTGCGGCGGGAACCGAATTTAATTGGAATAATACCGCCGCGCTTCCAATTGGACAGTACGCATCCATTAGTGAGGGTGGAGCAAAAAACCCTAACAATACTGTTGCCGGTAAATTAAAAACAACTTATAATGCTTCCATTGGACAATTTGAATCTGGAACACAGCAAACCTACGTTATTCTTCTTACCGATATAGATCCAGCCCCTAGAGCAAATTTAAAAAATGCCAATATAGCTTCTTTGCCAGCTTCTGATTTTTATGACACTACTTCTGCTAATTATCAGGGCGCATCAACCAAGGGCGCGGCAATGATTATGAGTGTAGAAAATGGAAACACACATATGTTTGGCCCCAACACATTGGGTGGGTGCGCAGTAAATAAACAGCGTAAAGAACAAATTGAGGTTACAAATAGATCACGTAGCGCATATAAAAAAGGCGATTTAGTTCTAGTGAGCATGATTGGTTCTGAGTGGGTGATTGTATATTTAGATGGGTCAGCACCAGTAGAATCATCGAAATCTGTTTTATCACACTGGGGTTTTCAAAAATATATATGCACAGCAAAAGACTTTTTTAAAGCAGGGGTTAGTATAATAGACCCACTACTATATACAAAAATTACACCATCTGAATATGAAAATAAAATCAAAAGTGCATATTATATGAATATGTTGAGTGGCAAGGCAGCTACTAGATCAACGTTCGCTTTCAGGCAATTAGCTGGGTTAAATGTAGCCGTGGCGGGCGGGGCCACCGATCCAGAAATATCTTGTTATTATTCTCAAGAAATATATATCCCCAACACAGCACTACACACAACAACTTTTGATCAACTTGGACAAATAATGGGCGGTGTTAATGATTATAATGCTATTGGGCGAACTAATATCGCTTATTCTCCCGATGGTATACCAGACGATGTAGATATCCTCTATCCCAAGGGTTATATGTTTCCTTCATTTTGGGGACCAGTATTTGTTGATGGCTATAATGCTGGACAGGTGGCCGTGTTACAGAATTTAATTAAAAATCAACCCGAGTCAACAGTCAAGGCTGTTGGGAAGGTTCCAAGTGATATTGATATATATTTAAAAGATACTACCGTAGCAGACCTACTATCAACTAGTGAAAATTACAGTAATTTAGCAGATACAAAAAACTTTCTGTTTTCAGATGCTGCCGATGGAAATCTCAAACAGCTACCAGCAGAAGCAGCACTTCTAGGTAATCCTGCCTCTCCTAGTAAATTTACGCCTTATGGTATAGAAATTTTAAATCGTCTATATATATATCAGCCAGAAAAAGGCTGGGTAGATAATTTTGAGATGTACTTATGTAATAATACCACTCGTCCTCGTTGGCAGTTTTTACAAACCACCATTCCTGAAAAAGACAGCATCCCAGAATCAATTCATAATACATATGGATTCACTCCAGTTAATCCAAATAAAATACAATTTACCCCCCTTGGTTTAGAATTTGCTCTTTCATCTACGCTTTTCCCTGCTACCGGAAATCCTATTGGTTCTATAGCTGCAATGTTGCAATCTCAGATTGCATCTCTCAAAGGTCAATACAGGGGTGATAATGATGAAACAAAAAATTTATTAAGTTTTGCATTTACAAATCGTGGAGATTTGACGGTTGATGGAGAAAGACCAAAAAAACCAGAAGGCAAAAATGGTATACAGGCAATGATACCTTTTGGACCCTACGTTCCAACTTGGGTTGAGCCACCAGCCACAACAGCAATCAATGGTCCAGCGCCACTTGGTGGACCCAGATTAATTGATGATACGCCACCACAAAGGGAAAGTTCTAATGTTATTGGTATTATAGCCTCTCGCCTTGCTTTTACCGCAACCACTGCTGTAAATTTTGTAGCAAACCAATATTTTGGTTTATCACCCAAGGTTACTATAGCTGGTGGTCAGGCTAATAGCATGACAATTCTAGGGTCATTTCTTGGCTTTGGCGGTGGGAATAATGCATTATTGACCAATGCCATCCCGCAGTGGGGAGATAGTGAACGAAACGATTCTTATGATAGTTTTGGAACTACATGTTTACATGTTAGAATTTTTGATGCGTGGCCTATTAGAGATACTATATATGATGGTAGGTATTTTTCAGTTTTACATTTTAATCCTAGAGTTCTAGATGATTTCGATAAAAGAAAAACTAACGCTGCCACCATTGGTAAAGTGCCAGAAGGAGATATTGAGTTTAAAAATGGATCTTCAACATTTGATAGTGTTTCTTATCCTTTAGATATATGTATGGCTAAGAAAAATACAACAATAGATAATTCTAAATATAAATGGGTTAGCAGGAAGCCGGTGTTAAATGCACAGAACCAACAAGTTACAGATTTAAATGGCAATTTAGTCTATACATATCCATCACTACCAAGCCTATTAAATCAAAAAATAGATATCATTGAAACTAGCGTGGATTTCAGAGAACCCACATCGATAATTCCAACAGCCACCCCAGCCACATATACTGTGTTGAACGTAGGCACTGAAATAGATATAAATGGATTATGTTTCACTGGAAATACATATGCTGCTACTCCAGACGCTCTTTCTCCTGTAACACCAGCGGCGGCTTTAGCTGCTGGCAAATTAGCCCCTCTCAAAGAGTGGAGAGTGAATTCCACAAGGCGTGGATTGATGCTTGGGGGATCAACAGTAGATATTGATGGTGGAGTTAGATACAAGGCAAAGGTTGTCGGCGTGGGCGTGGTAAAGGTGGGCGAGGTTCTGAAAAAAGTGAAAGCGCCACCCCCCTTATTTCCCCCAGACGAAGGCGATATAGTTGAAAGCGTGACAGAAGTATTGAAAAAGCAGGGTGGCTCTGGATATGCTGTTAATCAATATATAACAGTTGAGGGTGGCAGCATTTCAGCGATAGTAAAAGTATTATCAGTGGAGAATATTCCAGCAATTGCCGCTGACCCAATGAATGGAATCTCAGCCGAACCAGCAAGAGAAGGTGCAATTTCGTCCATAACTATATTGTCACAGCACAAGGGCGAAGGATATATTACTTCTGAATTAGGGCAAGTAGGTGGAACGCCAATAAGTGGCGGTGGTTCAGGAGCTATATTTGATCTTCAGAGATTAGTTGTTTATGAAAAAATTAAAAGAGATATTGGACCCAGAGAAAGGTGTCCACTTACTAGATTAACAACTCCCAGCACGGCCATAGCAACTGGAGCTACTGGTAGGCCACTTGCAAGCTTTGGTGATGCTGGCAAAAGACCAATAGAGGGGTCAGAAACCACAAACATACCACTACAAGAAGGTACTCATAAATATGATGCTTTTTTCTTTTTTCATAATGATATATTGCACACTTTAAGTTACGACACTGCGTTTACTGTGGCGAGACAACAATATGTTACATTAACGATCAAATAACATAAACTACCGTTATAACCTATGGAATTTCGTGTATAACATAGGTAGAACCAGACCAATATAGGGAGAAATTTTATGGCTGAAATCAAATTTTATGCTAATATTAAAGATGGCGAAGGGGATGGGCAATTAATAAACCATTCAGCAGGATCAGGGATCGGGTTTTATGGTGCTGGATTTGCCATTTCTGTGCCAGTAGGTTCTAAACAAACAACTACGTGGGTAACAGATTCCACTGGATCTAATGAGGGATCACAGCTTAATAATACAACATATATAACTAGCGGCACCGCTCTAGTAAAAGGCACCGTTAGTGTCAACGCTGCATCACCTATAAATTTGGATAATCTACCGAATTACTTATGCCCTCTTAATGTTAGATTCACGCACTCTGAAGCAGTTAAGGTTCAAAACTGTAAATTACGTGTATTTGATCGTAATAATATTGCTAATCAAGCTACTGGCGTTGTCACATATATTTATGAAGCTCGTCATCCATCATCAAGTCAGGCTCAAGGCAATTTGAGTCACCGTGGACGCAATGACACTAGCTGGTATGAATTTGATCCTGTTGACGCTATGACAGATATGTCAATCACAGCTTCACCGGGAGTTAGTGGAACTAATACTAACTCACAAGATACCAATGTTTTATTAGGATATACAACTCAGCAGGGCAGTTTAAATTCTTCCCTTAGACATGATTGGTATCTGGCTCTTAGTTCAGAACCCGTTACTATTGGCAGTAAAACTCAATACGGTTTATATTTTACCGTAGAGTATTTATAAAAGAAATAATGAAAAAGGGGATAGCTTTTTCACTACCCCCTGATTCACTTATTTTAATTTCTACTCAGCTTGCTCTGTCTTGGGATTCCATTTAACCCACCCAGAATCTGGGAGCCACTTGCCATCAGCATCCTTGCGCTTTGGAAATAGACCGCCACCCTTTTTATGAACCCCGAAGGCTAATCTAGCCCCACATTTCATACATCGTAGTTCATAGTATTGATTTTCATCAACCGTGCGCACTACGAATTTAAGATCTTCAGAATTGCACTTCGCACACATGGTTTCTTCGAAGACTTCTTGAAACCTACTTAACTCTGTAAATAGATCTTTTTGTGACTCTCCCTCAATCTCTGCACTGATTCTGCCATTTTTAGTAGTATATCTAATTTTCATGAATTACGCCATTCCTCTTGATAACCTAGAACTTCTTGTGGAATCGAACTTTTATCCCGCTGATAATCATTAAGACGATCAATGATATCACTAGCAACTTTCTTTGATACTTTCTTGCCGCTGTCTACATGGAATAAATCCTTAAACAGTTTATGTCCATTAATATTTAATTGCTTACATTTAATATCAATAAAGTTTGATTGAGCGTCACTAATACGACTTTGATCATTATAATCTCCATCGCTAGCCGTTTTCGTATTAGAAATATCTCTAACAATTTTGGCGGTATCTTTTTTAGTTAACTCTTCAGCGGCAACGCCCTTGATTTTTAAAGCTTTGCGTAACGCTCTAGCCTCTGCTCTTGTGCTTGCAATAGCTACGGCATAAGCGCAAAACATATCGTCTGTATTGCCTTCCCAAGAATCAGCAACTTCTGCATAAGTCATTCCATTGGCAAACTTAATTGTAAAAATAACTGTTGCTCTACCGTGATGATCTTCTCTCTGAACTGGGAATACTTGAGTTGGACCACTGAAGACAATGGGGCCAAGAACTAGCTCTGAGATGCGTCTGAGGCCAGCTACCAATGGATGGCCATCAACTAGCTCAGAAACGTCAAAGAGGGCCATAGCGTAATCATGCCACTCTGGCGACAACATAGATGGAGCGTCTGACTCAATCATATGCTTAACTGACGTATCAACATTAATAGCTGTGTCTAAACCAACTTCTGCAAATAGATTTTCATGTATATCTGTCAAAGTACTCATATTTCTATTTCAATATACCTTTCTGTTTTGGGCGGGAACGATAACTTTATTGTATCCAAACGTTTCAAAATGTCAAGTCTCAATTTTTCTTGATCTGCTAAACAGGTAGAATCTGAAAGATGCTTTATCCTAATTATAATCATGCCTTTGCTTAAAATCAAGCCTGTTTTATGTAGGTCTGCTTTAATTTGTTTTTGTAGCTTCGCATCTCCCCAAATGGGAAGAAAGTGTGAAGGCCCGTCTATCTCTATTATAGTCTTGAGTGATGGTATGTACATGTCGATTTCCAAATTAGCATTTTGGATTAATTGTTTTTTATGATATTGCACAACATGTCCAGCGTTAGATAATTCTTGATAAATAAATTTCTCTAATTTAGATCCCTCTTTACCAGCGATTTGAATAGCTTTCATTGCAGCGTCTAGCATGTTTTGCTTGTCTATAGCTGGAATCTTTGCCCATCTTTTTTTAGATTGTTCGATCTTTGTATTATATAATACATCGTCCATATCATCCCAATATTTTTTAAGACCGCTGCTAATTTTAAGTTTGTCTTTTTTAGTTCTAACTTTTCCACTAGTGGGATGTTTAGCAACTCCCTTATCTATAGCGTTCTTTTGAGCTTCACTTTTAGTCTTTAGATCTATACCGCTTCTTACTAGAATTCTTCTAATTTTATTAGGATAAGTTTTAAGTGTGTCGGCAATTTCATATGTGCTTTTATTCTGATCGGTATACATTTGTATTATTATTTGTTCGTCCATCATTATACCCCTTCATTATTTCTAATATATCTTTAAAATTATGACTTATTCCTAATGCTCGTTTTCCACTAATTCTATAAAGTTCTTTAGCGTCTTCTTCTGTGTGGCAGATAATCTCTATTTTATTTTCTAATATTTTTAATAAATTTAATACTTTAATCTTCTGAGATACGCTATAATAATAGAATAGATTAATATTATTAACTATACTAATAGCTTTATTCACTGTTGCAAATGATGTTGCTAGTAAGTTACCCGAAAAATTCCACATGTCTGCTGAATTAAACATACCATACTTAGTCTTGAATGGCACATAGCCGACATCATCATAAAACACGCTAGCGTCATTAATAGATTTATTGTCTATAGCATTACTAATAACATTGTTTATGTGTTCTAATTTCTCTGTACCCGCTAAACTATCTACATAAATTCCTATATTCATATTATTTTCCCCATGAGCATGTTAATCTAGAATACATATTATCGCCCATATAGTATTCCCTGTCAAAACCAGCCGTACCTAAAAATGGATTGAGTGTCGAACCAATGTCAAGATATGTGTTTTGATCATTAAATTCTGTCAGTTCCTTACACAATATATTACCAAATGGCCCACAGCAAAACAGAAATATTGTATTATTTAAACCCTTAGATTGGATCATATTCTTTGTGTCTTCAATTAGGTGCCAATTAAGATCCCAAGCGTTATTGTTTATGGGGTATACTACAGATGGTTTAAATGGCAATTGATCTATTTTAGCATTACTATTACAATATAATATAATATCTCTATTGTTAAATTGAGGCATAATATAATTTAAAAAATGTCTATAGTTGGAATTAACCCACAGATTAGCCCATGTTAAATGGTCGTGATCTTGCTCAGAAAAAGCATACATCTTATTAAAAGTGTGCATACCCTGACAACAGGGACATGATATACCCACATAATAGTTGTGGTGTTTATACTTAAATGAATTTATAAGAGACTGTCTTCTAATTTGGTCTTGATCATTATTTGGGTCAAACCAGAACTCTTTGTTGTTTATAGCAATATTTTCCATAACGGCCCATTCGCCGTCAGCGTATTTAGAAAAGCTAAAGTTTTCTTTATTTAATAATTTATCTCTAAATAAGATTATATCGCCGTGAAAAGATTTACTCATATAGCCCTCTTAGAATTTTTAATATCTTATCACTAGAATATCCATCGCCATATGGACATTTATAATCAACCATTTCTCTTGTGGTTGAATTAAATAATTTACCTAGATTTTCTGGCTCATAACACAGCCATGAAAATAAATATTCACCCTCAGATCTCTCTGTTGTCTCTCGACACACAAGACACTTCTTTTTGAAAAATGAAGATTCTTCTTGTAAGCCGCCACTATCTGTGATGACTAAACAGCATCTTGATAAATAATCTATACATTCGCCATAAGATACTGGATCAACCACATTAACATGACTTAATAGATGCTTATGTTGTTGTATCTCTGGATTGGGATGCATTGGAAATATAAATTTTATAGATGGATTTTCAATAGCTAGCATATTAATAGCTTTAAACCACCTCTCCATAATGTGGATATTCTCTCTGCGATGTAGAGTTATTAATACTAAATCTTCTAATGTGGGAGTTATTCCTATTAGATTGTCTAAAACAGTATTACCAACAACATGTAACTTACTATTAGTACTAGCAATGTGTCTTAAATTATGTTGGGTTTGTTCTGTAGGACATAAGTGAATATCGGCCATTGATCCTATAGAAATTCTATTAACTTCCTCTGGGTATGGGTTACTTTTATTCCAACTTCGCAAGCCAGCTTCTAAATGAATAATTTTAATTTTCCTATGAAAAGCCGCCAACGCTACAGCAAACGCCGAAGTGGTATCACCTTGAACCATAACATATTTAATGTCAGCGGTATGTTGATCAAACGAATGAAGAACGCTAGTGACAATATCATCAAGCCTATTGCTTTGACCTGTAATATTCAGATAAGACACATCGTATTGTTTTATAGACTCGTCTATCAAAGAATTGTGTTGACCAGTACATAATAATTTAAATGGTATAACACCATTAATTTTATCAACTACTGGTTTGATTTTTATCCATTCTGGCCTAGTGCCAAACGCTATTAATATCATGTGCGATCCTTAACCAGTTTATATCCCTGATGCATAATATAATTCCAATAAGCATTAGATTGCTCATGTCCAGAACGTGTTAGTGAGGTAGCATTAACATCTTCACCGTATTTGCTAGGATTGGTAGAACCCCATGAATCTGGATTGTTTTCTGGCTGCGCTGGAATATATGAATATAATCCTAAGTGTTTTTGTATTGCGTAAGAAAAGTGCATATCCTCACCACCATATAATAAGGCTTGCTGTGGCATTTCTGCCCAGTAAGCGCGCAGCCAATCTCGCTCAAAAAACCAACAATGACCAATAATGTCTACTTGTTCAACTTTTTCTGTTCCCCTAGCGACGTTATCATAAATACAGTTAGGGTAGGATAAATAGTCAGAGCCAATCATCCTAACTCCCCTAGCCCCAATTAAGCCACGGTGCGTTTGAATTGTAGTTAAACAATTATCAATCCATCCACAGCCGGGGATTGTATCATCATCTAATATGCAAATATATTTAGTGGGCGCATTTAAAGCAAAGGCAAATCTAGCCCACACCCCCAAATTTTTATTACAAAATGCAGAAGTGCAAGCGTTAACAACTCGCTCTGGAAATACACTCATTGATGCGTCATGGTAATTACACCAAAACATCGTATTAATATTCTTATATGTTTGGTTTTCAACAGCCACATATTGTTCTTCTAGGGCGTGTGGGCGTTTATATCCATTTAGAATAACCGTTACGCTCATTTGATATCTCCAATAATAACCTGTAACCGCTGCACTATATCATGGCATGGTAACTGCGAAAGCAAAGACTTGAGTCTGTGTAAGCAAGTGTGCTTATTTCT